>Ga0187892_10001062_pt1 | contig 66565 bp, 63 predicted proteins | sample MA1701073metaG_FD_139345 | JGI IMG/M metagenome (GOLD analysis project Ga0187892, IMG submission 139345) | Bio-ooze microbial communities from a basaltic lava cave in the Kipuka Kanohina Cave System on the Island of Hawaii, USA - MA170107-3 metaG ... | reverse complement strand
CGGCGCGACTGCATTTCGTGGAGGTAGAACGCCTGTCCGCGGTGGCCGGCGTCGGTCTCGCGGTTCATCCGCAAGAGGCCGCGGATCACGAGCTTTTCGGGCAGGCCGGCGACGAGTCGGATCTTCTTCGGGCAATCGGCTGGGGTCCCCATGGCGAAATCTCCTCCCGCATCAGTCAAAACCGCGATCTGGAAATGGGTTTAGGACTGCCCCGGATGCGCGCGCGAGCGATCCGAAAATATAGCGAACAAATAAAACCCTGTCAAGACCCTAACTCGATCCGGATCCGGCTCCGGCGGTGGGCCGCGCGCGCGGCGCTCGCGATCGGCGCCATCGAGCCCTGTCTTCTTGGCGCGGAGGGCGTCGCACGGCTCGCGGCGTCGCGCGAGAACTGGGACGCGCTCGCGCCCCTCGTGGAGACGATCCTGCCCGTTCGCTGATTCTGCTAGTCTCGTCGCGGAACGATGACGGCTCGAAGTGAGAGGACCCGGCACGCGGTCGCCGCCGTCGCGGTCGCGCTCGCGTCGTGCGCGGCGAGAGACGAGCCCGCGGCGGCGCCGGACACCCTTCCGGCGACGATCGTCTTCCGCCACTTCCCCGTTTTCGGCGGGCCCGAGCCTCTTTCGCGCCTCCTCGACGAGTTCCGGCGCGAGAACCCCGGGCTCATCGTCGAGGACCGGCTCCTCCCCGCGTCGAGCGACCAGCAGCACCAGTTCTACGCGACGCAGCTCGAGGCGCGCTCGAGCGACTTCGACGTCTTCGCGCTCGACGTCGTCTGGGTGCCCGAGTTCGCGCGCGCCGGGTGGCTCCGCGATGCAAGCGATCTCGTGAGCGAGGATGACCGCCGGGACTTCTTCGACGGGCCGCTCCTCGCGACGACGCTCGGCGGGAAGGCCTACGCAGTGCCGTGGTTCATGGACGGTGGCCTCCTCTACTATCGCGCGGACCTCCTCGAGAAGCACGGCCTCGCGGTCCCCGACACGCTCGACGATCTCGCGCGCGCGACGCGCACGGTGATCGAGGGCGAGCGAGACCCTTCGCTCCTGGGCTTCCTCTTCCAGGGACGCCAGTACGAAGGGCTCGTCTGCTCGGCGCTCGAGATCGTCCACTCGGTCCCCGGCGGCGCGTTCGTGGCGGACGGTCGCTCGGCGATGACGCGGCCCGAGACGATCGAGGGGCTCTGTTTGCTCCGGCGCCTCGTCGCGGAAGGCACGAGCCCCGCGCTCGTCTCCTCTCTCGACGAGGAAGGCTCGCGCCTCCTCTTCGGCTCGGGCCGCGCGGTCTTCCTCCGGAACTGGCCGTACGCGTGGAGCCTCTTCGAGGCCGATGGCTCGTCCGTCAAGGGCAAGGTCGGCATCGCGCCCGTGCCGCGCGCCGCGGGCGGGCGGCACGTCGCGACGCTCGGCGGCTTCGCGCTCGGCGTCAACCGGCACTCGCGCAATCCCGAGGCGGCGGAGAAGCTCGTCCGATTCCTCGCGTCGAAAGAATCGCAGAAGTCGCTCGCGCTCGCGGCCGGCTACGAGCCCACCCGGCGATCGCTGTACGACGACCCGGACCTCGCGGAGAAGCAGCCGTTCGTGGCGCGATTGAAGACGATCCTCGAGCGCGCGGAGCCGCGGCCGGTGACGCCGTACTACCCGATGATCGCGCAGGCGCTGCAGGCGGAACTCTCCGCCGTCGTCACGGGGCTCCGGTCGCCGGAAGTGGCCGCGCGCCGCGCGGCGTCGCAGATCGACCACGTGCTTTCGCTGGAGGAGCCGTGAGCCGCGCGCGCTTCCTCGAGAGCGAGCGGCGCGTGGGGTTCCTTTGCCTCGCGCCGGCGCTCCTCGCCGTCGCCGCATTCTCTCTCGCGCCGCTCGCGATCGTCCTCTGGCTGTCGCTCCGTCGGCACATGCCGGTCTTCGGCATCTCGCGCTTCGTCGGCCTCGACAACTACGCCTACCTCGTCTCGGACCCGAGGTTCCTCTCGAGCCTCGGGAACACCGCCTACGTCGTCCTCGCCTCGGTCGCGCTCGAGCTCGTGCTCGGGCTCCTCGTCGCGCTCCTCCTCGATCGCTCTTTTAGCGGGCGCAGGATCGCGCGGGCGGCGGTGCTCGTCCCGTGGGCGTTTCCGACCGTGGTCGCGGCGTCGGCGTGGGGATTCCTCCTATCGCCCGGCTTCGGGGTCGTGAACCGCGTCCTCGGGATCGACGCCAACTGGCTGGGCGACCCGTGGCTCGCCATCCACGCCGTGATCCTCGCCGACGTGTGGAAGAGCACTCCCTTGGCGGCTCTTCTTCTCTTGGCGGGGCTTCAGGTCATCCCGCGCGACCTCGGCCGCGCCGCGCTCGTCGACGGCGCCGGCGCCGCCGCGCGGTTCTTCCGCGTGACGCTGCCTCTCCTCCGTCCGACGATCCTCGTCGTCGTCCTCTTCCGCTCGCTCGACGCGTTCCGCATCTTCGACGTCGTCTACGTTCTCACGGGCGGCGGCCCCGCAAACACGACCGAGAGCGTCTCCCTCTACGCGTACCGGCTCTACTTCCAGACGCTCCAGTTCGGGACGGGCTCGGCCGTTTCGATCGCGAGCTGCCTCGTCATGGCGGCGTGGAGCGCCGTCATGGTGGGACTCCTTTCCACGTCGCGGAGGGGAGCGTGAAGCGCGCGATTCTCCTCGGCGCGGGGCTCTTCCTCGTCCTCGCGTTCTGTCTCGGGCCTTACGTCTGGCTCCTCATCACGTCGCTCAGGCCGCCGGCCGAGGTGGCGGCGGACCCCGCCGCGCTGCCGGCGGCGCTCTCCCTCGAGTCCTTCCGCGCGGTCTTCTCCGAGCGCCCGTTTTTCCGGATCGTGGGGAACAGCCTCCTCGTCGCGATCCTCTCGACCGCGCTCTGCCTCGCGGCCGCGACCGCCGCCGCGTTCGCGCTCGCGCGGCTCCCGGTGCCCGGAAACCGCGCCGTGCTCGCGCTTCTCCTCTCGGTGTCGATGCTGCCGCCGGTCGCGAGCGTCGGTCCCGTCTACCTCGCGGCGAGCGCGCTCGGGCTCCGCGACACCGCGGCCGCGCTCGTGATGCCGTACGCGGCGCTCTCGCTCCCGCTCGCGACGTGGATCCTCCACGGGTTCTTCCGCGACCTGCCGGCGGACCTCCACCGCGCCGCGAAGGTCGACGGCTGCACACCGCTCCAGGCGCTGCGGAAGGTGCTCCTCCCCCCGGTCGCGCCGGGGATCGCGGCCGCGGCGATCCTCACGTTCATCTTCTCGTGGAACGAATTCCTGTTCGCGCTCTCGCTCACGTCGACCGACCGCTCGCGGACGGTCCCCGTCGAGATCGCGCTCTTCGCCGGCGTCCACGAGGTGCCCTGGGGCGAGATCGCCGCGGCGTCCGTGGTCGCGACGCTGCCCATCCTCCTCGTCGTGGCGGCGCTCGACCGGTTCCTCGTCCGAGGGCTCCTCGCGGGGTCGGGGAAGGGATGACGACCGGCATCCGGCTCGAGGGGATCACGAAGCGGTTCGGGAGCGCCGTCGCGCTCGAGCGGGTCGACCTCGAGATCGAGCCGGGCTCGTTCACGACTCTCGTCGGGCCGAGCGGCTGCGGGAAATCGACGCTGCTCAACGTCATCGCCGGGCTCGAGGAGCCGACCTCGGGGCGGGTCTTCTTCGACGGCGAGCCGGCGGAGGGGAAAGGGCCAGCGGAGCGCGACGTCGCGTTCGTGTTCCAGTCGTACGCGCTCTATCCGCACTTGACGGTCTACGAGAACCTCGCGTTTCCCTTGAGGATGGCGAAGCGGCCGCGCGCCGAGATCGACGCGCGCGTGCGCGAGACCGCGGAGAAGCTAGAGCTCGGGCCGCTTCTCGGCCGGAAGCCGCGCGCGCTCTCGGGCGGCCAGCAGCAGCGCGTCGCGCTCGGACGCGCGATGGTCCGGCGGCCGAAGGCGTTTCTCCTCGACGAGCCGCTCTCGAACCTCGACGCCACGCTCCGGCTCGCGATGCGAGCGGAATTGAAGCGGCTCCACCGCGAGATCGGCGCCACGTTCGTCTTCGTCACGCACGACCAGACGGAAGCGATGAGCCTCTCGGACTCGATCGCCGTGATGAACGGAGGCCGGATCCTCCAGCACGGGGACCCGCTCGGCGTCTGGCGGGATCCAGACGACGTTTTCGTCGGGCGTTTCATCGGGAGCCCGCCGATGAACGTCCTCCCGGCGCGATTCTCTGGACGGGAGGGAACCGTGGCCGGCGTCCGCCCGCAGGACGTCCGCCTCGCGCCGCCGGGGCGCGCAGACGGCCATTCCGGAACGGTGACGCTCGTCGAGCCGCTCGGCCCCGAGTTCCACGTGCGCGTCGACTCGGGCGGAGAGGAGATCGTGGCGGTCACGGCGGCCGCCGACGGCGCGCCTCCCGAGGCCGGATCCGCCGTCACGCTCGTGATCGCGGCGGGAGCGATCCGGCTCTTCGACGAGAAGACCGGGCGCCGCGTCGTCTGAGGCGGCCGGAAGGGGAGCGGAGAGAGCCGTCAGGGACGACCGGCCGCGGCGAGCGCCGCCCGGCCGTCGCCGCTCGCGAGATCGGCGACGATCTCGCGCGTGAACCCGCGGACGAGGAAGGGGAAGATCCGGCTCGCGGCGGCTTCCATGTTCTCGGTCAGAAGGGAGCCGGGAGCGGAGAGCGTCGTCGGCGGGAGAATCCGGCGGTCGCACTCGTCGAGTTCCGCTTCGCGGAGGAGCCGGTACGTTTTCCGGAAGAGCACCTTCCCGGGGTCGTCGCCGGCCGTCACCGCGGCCTCGGCCTCGAGGTAGCCGACGAACGTCTCGTCGCCTACGAGCGTGCCGGGAAGGAGGAGCGCCGCGGAGAGCGGCAGGCCCGGGAACCAGAAGTACCCGTTCCTCCGGGCGAACGCGATCTCGTAGCGGTCGACCGCGAGGTGCAGCCGGACGAACGCGGGGAGCGTCTCTCCGAAGAGGGGATCGACCTCGCCGACGACGGACGGAAAGAGGTGGAGCGCGCGGCAAGCCGACGCGACGTCGCGGGGAATCGCGCGGGAATCGAGGCGCGGATAGTAGACGGATGCCGCCTCAGGCTCCGACATGATCGGCCTCGCGTACCCTCCTCCGGGCGAGTGACGGCGATCGACGGCGATCGGGAGGACGTTCATCGCGAAAAGAGAGGCGGGCTCCCCGGGAGTCGCGGCGTGGAGAAGGAGCGCCGGGTCCTTCGACGCCCGCGGCGGGAGCGCCGTGTGGCACGAGCCCAAGGCGCACCCGGCGACGGCGGCCGCGGCGACGGCGAGCCGGCACGTCCGGGCGCTGAGCGGCAGCATCGATCGGTTCCTCGGAGGACGGGCGCCGGCTTCTTCGCAAGACGGGGCGAAGCCGGAGCGGAAGACTCTACTACAATCGAGAGGATGGATCTCGTCTCCGTCGCCGTCGACATCCCGGCCGGCGCAAACGTCATCGTCGGCCAGGCCCACTTCATCAAGACCGTGGAGGACCTCCACGAGATCCTCGCGGGCGCTTCGCCGCACCTCAAGTTCGGCGTCGCGTTCTGCGAGGCCTCGGGCCCGCGGCTCGTGCGCTCGTCGGGCAACGACGCCGCGCTCGTCGAGTCGGCGAGGCGGAACGCCCTCTCGATCGCGGCGGGCCACGTCTTCGTCGTGCTCTTGAAGGACGGCTTCCCGATCAACGTCCTGAACGCCATCAAGCAGTGCCCCGAGGTCGCGCACGTCTTCTGCGCGACGTCGAACCCGCTCGAGATCCTCGTCGCCGAGACGTCCTTCGGCCGCGGCGTGATCGGCGCGATCGACGGCTCGCTGCCGCTCGGCGCCGAGAACGACGATGAGGCCGCGGCTCGGAAGGCGCTCCTGCGGAAGTTCGGGTACAAGCTCGGCTGACGATGGAGGTCCCCGTCTTCCCTCTTCCCGACACCGTCTTCTTCCCGGGAACGTACCTGCCGCTCCACGTGTTCGAGCCCCGCTACCGCCGCCTCCTCGGGGCCGCCCTGGAGGGGGATCGAATGATGGGCATCGCGCTCCTGAAGCCCGGCTGGCAGGTCGACTACTACGGGTCGCCTCCCATCTACTCCGTGTTCGGCGTCGGGGAGATCGTCGACCACACGTCGTATCCCGACGGCACGGCCGACGTCGTGCTGCGCGGCGTCGCGCGCGCGCGGCTCGAGAGCTACAAGCAGGAGCGGCCGTTCCGCGTCGCGGTCGCGAAGACCGCCGCCGAGACTCACGACGAGCACGAATTCGAGGACCCGGTGGCCTTCCTCAAGGCGGCCTGCGCCGCCGGGCTCCCCCGGGGGCTCGCGCACTGCGTCGCGAACGTCCTCGGCCTCGCACCGCAGCCGTTCGGGCGCGTGGTCGACGTCGTGTGCTCGACGCTCGTGCCGGAGCCGTCGCAGCGGCAGGCGCTCCTCGAGACGCTCGACGCGGAGGAGCGGCTCTGGCGGCTCGGCGCCGTGGTGGCCGGGAAGCCCGGAGCGGGGCCGCTCGAAAGCCCCGTCGATCCGACGTTTCCGGAGGAGGGCGGCGGCTCGCTCAACTGAGCGCGCCCGCCGGCCGGCGGGCTGTTCCCGGTGCCGCGGTCGGATGCTACACTCCCGCGCCTATTTTCCCCCCACCGAGCGGGTTCTGAATGCTCCTCGCCTACGCGAACGTCTTGGTCTTCCTCCTCGTCGGGATGGGCTTCGTGATCGTCAACGTGGCGGTCGTGAGCCGCCTTCTCCGCCCGAAGGTGAAGAACGCGGAGAAAGAGGCGATCTACGAGTGCGGCGAGCCGGCGATCGGCTCCGCGTGGGTGCGGTTCGACATGCGCTTCTACACGATCGCGCTCGTGTTCCTGATCTTCGACGTCGAGATCGCGTTCATCTATCCGTGGGCGGTCGTGTTCCGGACGCTGCAGCACGCGGGGCTCTTCGCGTTCGTCGAGATGGCGGTCTTCCTCGCGATCCTCGCGGTCGGATTCGTCTACGCGTGGAAGCGGGGCGACCTCGACTGGGTCAAGGCAACGGTGGCCCAGCCCGCGCGGGACACGGAAAAGAGAAACGCCGCATGACGCAGGCGATCAACCAGGGTCTCGACAACCAGAACCCGGACTCGCTCCTCAAGGAGAACGTCATCCTCACGACGCTCGACGCGCTCGTGAACTGGATGCGCAAGGGCTCGGTCTGGCCGCTCACCTTCGGGACGGCGTGCTGCGCGATCGAGATGATGGCGACGTACGCGTCGAAGTACGACCTCGACCGGTTCGGCGCCGGCATCCCGCGCGCGACGCCGAGGCAGGCCGATCTCATGATCGTGGCGGGCACCGTCAACCACAAGATGGCCCCGCGCGTGAAGCGGCTCTACGACCAGATGCCGGATCCCAAGTTCGTGCTCGCCATGGGCGGCTGCGTGATCAAGGGAGGCCCTTACGCCAAGTACGGCTATCACGTGCTGCAGGGCGTCGACCGCATCATCCCGGTGGACGTGTACGTGCCCGGGTGTCCGCCGCGGCCCGAGGCCCTGATCGAGGGGCTCTTCCGCGTGCAGCAGAAGATCATGCGCGAGAAGATCCTCGACCGCGAGCGCCTGGCCGCGCGCCCCAAGGTCTTCGACGGCCGCGAGTGGACGCTGCCGACGGGGCCGCCCAAGAAGAAGTAGAAGGCCGTCGCCGGCGCGTCGTCGGACGGGAGTGGCGAGGAGGAGCAGGAAAGAGCGCGACATGGACACGTCTCAGGTCTTCGCGGCGATCCGCGAGCGCTTCGGCGGAGCGATCGTCGAGGAGAACACGACGAACAGGGACCCGTTCGTCAAGGTGGCGCCCGCGTCGCTCCACGACGTCATGGCTTTCCTCCGCGACGACCCTCGCTTCCGCTGCGACCTCCTCTCGCTCGTGTCCGGCGTCGACTACGGGGACGACCTCGGGGTCGTGTACCACGCCGAGTCCACGAGCCTGGGCCACGTCGTCGTCGTCAAGGCGGATCTTCCCCGCGCGAAGGCCGAGGTCGCGACCGTGTCCGACCTGTGGTCGGCCGCGAACTGGCACGAGCGGGAGGCCTTCGACCTCGTCGGGATCACGTTCACCGGGCATCCGAACCTCGTCCGCATCCTGACGGCCGAGGACTGGGTCGGGCACCCTCTCCGGAAGGACTACCAGTTCCCCACCGAGTACCACGGCATCGTCTGCGAGTTCGAGGGGATCCACGACGGGACCTGGGCCGAGCACACGGGCGAGCAGCTCGGCTAGCGCGCGGAGCGAATTCCGAACATGACCGAGCTCGAGACTCCTCTTCTCCGGGACACGGCCGCGGCCGAGTCCGGCGACGTCAAGACGGAGGAGATGATCCTCAACATGGGTCCGCAGCACCCGAGCACCCACGGCGTGCTGCGGGTCGTCGTCCGGACCGACGGAGAGATCGTCCTCGACTGCGAGCCGCACCTGGGCTTTCTCCACCGCTGCTTCGAGAAGATCGCGGAGAGCGTCAACTACACGCAGGTGACTCCCTACACGGACCGCATGGACTACCTCATGTCCATGGGGAACAACCTCGGCTACTGCGTCGCGGTCGAGAAGCTCGTCGGCGAGCCGGTGCCGGACCGGGCGTGGCACATCCGCACGATCGTCGTGGAGCTCGACCGGATCGCGAGCCATCTGATCGCGATCGGCACCTACGGCCTCGACGCAGGGGCGCTCACGCCGTTCTTCTACGCACTCCGGGACCGGGAGAAGATCCTCCGCATCTTCGAGGAGATCTGCGGGCAGCGTCTCAATTACAACTACGTCCGGATCGGCGGCGTCGCCTACGACCTGCCCGAAGGGGTCGAGTCGAGGATCCTCGAGTTCTGCGACTACTTCGAGCCCAAGGTCGACGAGTGGGACCGGCTCCTCACCTACAACGGGATCTTCATCAAGCGCGTCGCGAATGTGGGCGTGCTTCCCGTGCCTCTCGCGATCGACTGGGGCGTGACCGGCCCGTGCCTGCGCGGCTCTGGCGTGAAGCGCGACCTCCGGAAGAAGCCCGGCTACGGGATCTACGACAAGTTCGACTTCGACGTCCCGGTGGGGCGCGGCGAGATGGGGACGGTCGGCGACTGCTGGGACCGCTACATCGTCCGCGTGCGCGAGATCCGCGAGAGCTTGAAGATCATCCGCCAGGCGGTGAAGTCGCTCCCGGCCGGCGACCACCTCGCGGCCTGGGCGAAGCGCCGCATTCGCCCGCCGAAGGGCGACGCCTACACGAAGATCGAGAACGCCCGCGGCGAGCTCGGCTTCTACATCGTCTCCGACGGGACCGACAAGCCGTTCCGCGTGAAGACGCGGGGGCCCTCGTTCTGCAACATCGCGATCCTCCCCGAGATCTCGAGGGGCTGCATGATCGCCGATCTCATCGTCATCATCGGCAGCATCGACATCGTGGTGGGGGAGACCGACCGGTGAGCGAGCCCCCGGCGCAGGTCGACATCGTCACCTCCCTGACCGGGGCCTTTCCGGCCCTCGAGGCGCTGCCGACGGCGATCGTCTACCCGGCGCTCATGCTCGTGGGCGCGGTGATCGCGACCCTCTTCGTCTCTCTCTTCGGGCTCTTCGCGATCTGGCTCGAGCGCAAGGTCATGGCGCACATCCAGTGCCGGCTCGGGCCCATGGAGGTCGGCCGCCACGGGTGGCTCCAGACGCTCGCGGACGGGCTGAAGCTCCTCGCCAAGGAGGACCTGATCCCGAAAGACGCGGACAAGGCGCTCTTCATACTCGCTCCGATCATCTCGTTCACGGGCGCGTTCATGCTGTACGTCGTGATCCCGTTCGGGCGCGACGTGATCGCGGCCGACCTCAACGTGGGCCTCCTCTATCTCGCGGCCGTGGGCTCGGTCGAAGTCGTGGGCATCATCATGTCCGGCTGGTCCTCCAACAGCAAATGGTCGCTCTTCGGCTCGATGCGCGCGGCCGCGCAGGTCGTGTCGTACGAGCTGCCGCTCGGCCTCTCGCTCTTGCCCGTCATCCTCCTCGCGGGGAGCCTCTCGACGCGCGACATCTGCGAGGCCCAGGCGGGCTGGTTCTGGAACTGGTTCCTCTTCGCCAACCCGTTCATGCCGATCCTCGTCGTCATCTACGTCATCTCGTCGATCGCCGAGGTGAAGCGCGCGCCGTTCGACCTTCCCGAGGCCGAGTCGGAGCTCGTCTCGGGCTTCCACACGGAGTACTCGGGGATGCGCTTCTCGATCTTCTTCCTCGCGGAGTATGCGGCGTTGTTCGGGGTGTCCGCGATCGCGTCGCTCGCATTCCTCGGCGGCTACCACACCGGCATTCCCGCGATCGACGGAATCGGCGGGTTCCTCGGCGGGCTCGTCGGCGTCGCGACGATGATCGTCAAGTCGCTCTGCTTCGTGTTCTTGCAGATGTGGCTCAGATTCACTCTGCCGCGCATCCGCCTCGATCAGATGTTTCACGTCTGCTACAAGGTCCTGCTTCCGTTCGCCTTCGTGGCGCTCGTCGGAGTGGCCGTGTGGCAGTCCGTGCTTCCGGACCGGAGTCTCTGGTTCCTCCCGAGGTAGAAAGGCGAAAAGCGAGCCGTGGGCTACTTCTCCGAGATCTTCCAGGTAGGGAAATCGATCCTCGTGGGCATGGGGATCACGCTGCGCTACCTCCGGAAGCCCAGCACGATCGTCACGATCCAGTACCCGCGCGAGCGCGAGCAGCTCCCGCCCCGGCACCGGGGCCTGCACTTCCTCGAGACGGAGAAGTGCATCATGTGCTTCATCTGCGCGAAGGCCTGCCCGGTGGACTGCATCTGGATCGAGGGTTCGCGCGACGGGGCGGTCGAGGGATCGCACGTCGGCGACAAGGCGTGGATCACCAAGTTCACGATCGACTACGGCCTCTGCATCTACTGCAACCTCTGCTGCGAGCCATGCCCCAAGGACTGCATTCACATGGGGCAGGAGTTCGACTTCGCCGGGTACACCCGGCTCTCGATGGAGAAGAACCTCCTCACCGGAAAGCCCTACACCGAGGAGGACGAGGCGCAGGTCGTGCGCTCGCGCTCCGCGATCGTGACGCTCGAGGCGGAGACGAAGGCGAAGAAGGCGGCCGAGGCGGCGGCGAAGAAGGCGGCGGCCGCCGCCGCTCCGAAACCCGCGGCGCCCCCGGCAGCGAAGCCCGCGGCGCCCTCTGGCGAGAAAAAGCCGGAGAAGCCGGCATGAACGTCCCGTTCGAGGCGCTCCTCTTCTGGACGCTCGCCGTCGTGACGATCGTGCCCGCGGTCGTCGTCCTCTTCGTGAAGGACATCGTTCGGCTCGCGTTCTGGTTCCTGGCGACGCTCGCGGGCGTTGCCGGGATCTACCTCCTCCTCGGGGCCGACTTCCTCGCGTTCACGCAGGTGCTCGTCTACATCGGCGGCATCCTGATCCTGATCCTCTTCGGCGTGATGCTGACGCACCGGGATCCCCTTTTCATGAAGAAGGGCAAGAAGGAGCTCTTCGTCCCGGGCGTGATCTCGGGCGCGATCATCCTCGCGCTCCTCGTCCAGGTGATCGGCGACACGGGGTGGTTCAGCTCTCCGCACGAGCCGAAGCCGACGACGGCGGGCATCGGGTACGCGCTCCTTTCCGACTTCGTGCTGCCGTTCGAGGTGGCGTCGATCGTGCTCCTCGTGGCGCTGGTCGGCGCCGCCAACATCGCGCGGCGCCGCGACGCGGACTAGAGAGAAAGAAAGCAAAGAAAGGCGAAAAGAGGTCCGACCGGATGGCCATCGGCCTGACGCACTATCTCTTCCTGAGCGCCGTGCTCTTTTGCCTCGGGATCGCGGTCCTCGTCGCGCGCCGCAACGCGATCGCGATCCTCGTGGGGCTCGAGCTCATGCTGAACGCGGCCGGCATCAACTTCGTCGCGTTCTCGCGATACGTCACAGGCGGGGTGGAGGGGCAGGTCATCACGGTGTTCGTCATCATCCTCGCCGCGGCCGAGGTGGCGATCGCTCTCGGCATCGTTCTCAACATCTTCCAGCACGTGAACAGCGCCAACGTCGACGAGGCCGACAGCCTCCGCCATTGATCACATGAACGATTTGCCGACCCCGGTCCTCCTCGCCCTCGTGATCACGGCGCTGCCGCTCCTGGCGTTCGTGATCCAGGTTTTCTTCGGGCGGTTCCTTCCGCGACAGGGCGACTTCGTGCCGACGCTCGCGATGGGCGCCGCGCTCTTCCTCGCCGTCGTCCTTCTTATCGACGTGATCGGCGCCGGGACGGGGATGGCCGCGATCGAGCGCGAGTGGACGTGGGTCCGGATCGGGGCCGGCGGCGCGGACCTCGAGCTCAAGTTCGGGGTGCTGGTCGACAACCTGACCGTGATCATGCTGCTCGTCGTGACGCTCGTTTCGTTCCTGGTGCACTTGTACTCGACGGGGTACATGCACGGCGAGGCGCGATACAACCGGTTCTTCGCGTACCTCGCGCTCTTCTCGTTCTCGATGCTCGGCCTCTGCATCACGAACTCGCTCTTCTTCCTCTTCATCTTCTGGGAGCTGGTCGGCGTCAACAGCTACTTCCTGATCGGCTTCTACTTCGAGAAGGACTCCGCCGCGAACGCGAGCAAGAAGGCGTTCCTCACGACGCGCGTCGGCGACCTCGGCTTCTTCGTCGCGCTCATGATGATCCTCGCGGTGGTCGGGTCGTTCGGCTTCAAGGAGATCTTCTCGAGCGTTCAGGAGGGGAAGTGGGCGCCGGGTCTCCTCGTCGCGGCTGCGATCCTCCTCTTCTTCGGCCCGGTGGGGAAGTCGGCCCAGTTCCCGCTGCACGTGTGGCTGCCGGACGCGATGGAGGGCCCAACGCCGGTCAGCGCGCTCATCCACGCCGCGACGATGGTCGCGGCCGGCGTCTACCTCGTCGCGCGCATGTTCCCGTTCTTCGCGGGCCCGGGCTACTTCGAGGGCGACTTCTGGTCGAGCGACGCGCTCACCGTCGTGGCGTTCACGGGCGCGTTCACGTCCCTCTTCGCCGCGACGATCGCTCTCGCGCAGAACGACATCAAGAAGGTCCTCGCGTACTCGACCATCAGCCAGCTCGGCTACATGATGCTCGGCATCGGCGTCGGGAGCCCCGAGGCCGGCATGTTCCACCTCTTCACGCACGCGTTCTTCAAGGCGTGCCTCTTCCTCGGGGCGGGCTCGGTCATCCACGCCGTCCACTCGAACGAGATGACGGACATGGGCGGACTCCGGAAGAAGATGCCCGCCACCTTCTGGACGTTCCTCGTCTCGACCGCGGCGCTCGCGGGCGTCCCGTTCCTCTCGGGCTTCTACAGCAAGGAAGCGATCCTCACGCAGGCGCTCGCGTTCGGCATCCACGAGGGCGGCTTCGCCTCGTACCTGCCGTTCGCGCTCGGCATCCTGACCGCGGGGCTCACGCCCTTCTACATGTTCCGCGTGGTCTTCAAGACGTTCTTCGGCGAGCCGAAGGACCACCACCGGCACGAGCACGCGCACGAGTCGCCGTGGACGATGACGGTGCCGCTCTGGATCCTCGGGGGGCTCGCGCTGGTCTCCGGCGGCCTCATGGGCGTGAGCGACAAGTGGTTCACGAGCCGGAACTCGACCGAGATCGTCTTCGACCGATACCTCGGCGTCGAGCGCGCCGCGGGCGAGGCCGCCACGCACTTCGAGCACGCGCACCACGCCGCGCACTACCCGACGATGGCCCTCTCGATCCTCATGGCCGCGGCCGGCATTTTCCTCTCGTGGCTCGTCTTCAACGGACCTCTCTCGAAAAAGGATCTCGTGGGGAGCCGTGGCGTCCTCGCCTCGTACCGGAACGTGCTCGTAAACCTGTACTACGTCGACGTCTTCTACTCGAAGGTGATCGTGGGCTTCGTGATGGCGCTCCGGCTCCTGCTCGCCTTCTTCGACAAGTGGGTGATCGACGGGCTCGTCAACTTGTCGGGGTTCCTGACGAAGCTCGTCTCCGCGATCTCCGGCCTCGTCGACTACAACGGCGTCGACGGCGCCGTCCGGGCGACGGGGGCGGGCGTCTTGCGCGCCGGAAAGGGCCTGCGCGAGATCCAGACGGGACGGCTCCACGACTATCTCTTCGCCAGCGTCATCCTCATCGGCGTTCTCTTCGCCGGCTTCGCGTACTTCCTGTAGGAAAGGCCCCGACCGATCATGCTCACCCTGGCCATCTTCCTTCCCGTCCTCGCGGCGGCCCTCGTGTGCCTCATCCCCGACCGGATGATCGGGCTCATCAAGGGGCTCTCGCTCGTCGCCGCGATCGCGGCCTTCGCGATCACGTGCGTCGTGTGCGTGGGCTACCTCGAGCCGGGCGGCGAGACCGTCGACCAGCGCCTCGAGGCGGAGGCCTCGAAGCGGCTGGCGGAGATAAGGGACCCGGCGGCGCGCGCCCTCGTCCAGGGGGCGGTCGAGCGCGGCGGCGCGAACGCGGCCGAGAAGCAGCGGATCGAGGCGGCCGGCCTCACGACGGCCTACGAGGAGATCCAGGAGCTCAAGATCGCCGCTGCGGCGCCGCTCGGAAAGTCGATGAAGTACGCCGAGTTCGTGCCGTGGATCCGGGTTTTCCGGATCAACTACTTTCTCGGGGTGGACGGCCTTTCCCTCCCGCTCGTCTTCCTCACGGCGCTCCTCGGCATCCTGTGCCTCGTCTACTCGTGGAACGTCGAGAAGGCGACGAAGGCGTACTTCGCGCTCTTCCTCCTCCTCGAGACGGGCCTCATGGGCGTCTTCTGCGCTCTCGACTTCTTCCTCTTCTACGTCTTCTGGGAGATCGTCCTCCTCCCGATGTATTTCCTGATCGGCTTCTGGGGAGGGCCGCGCCGCATCTACGCGGCGATCAAGTTCTTCATCTACACGCTCGTCGGCGGCGCCCTGATGCTGGTCGCGATGCTCTTCCTCTATTTCGAGAGCGCGAGCTACATCGACGCCTACACGTTCAACATGCTGACGCTGATGCAGGTGGCGCCGCAGATCCCGCTCCAGACCCAGTGGTGGCTCTTCGGCGGGCTCTTCATCGCGTTCGCGATCAAGGTGCCGGTCTTCCCCTTCCACACGTGGCTGCCGGACGCGCACGTCGAGGCCCCGACGGCCGCGAGCGTCGTCCTCGCCGGAGTCCTCCTGAAGATGGGCGGCTACGGCTTCCTCCGCCTGAACTACACGCTTGCGCCGCACGCGGCGCTCTCGACCCAGATCGTGCTCCTCGTCGGCGTCCTCGGCCTCGTCAACATCGTCTACGGCGCGCTCGTCGCCATGGCGCAAAAGGACTTCAAGAGCCTCGTCGCGTACTCGTCGATCAGCCACATGGGCTACGTCCTCCTCGGGCTCGCGGCCTGGACGCACGCGGGCGTCGCGGGAGCGGCGTTGCAGATGTTCACTCACGGCATCTCGTCCGCGATGCTCTTCCTCATCGTCGGCGTCGTGTACGAGCGGGCGCACCACCGGGACCTCTCCCGGTTCGGCGGCATCGGCCTCCGGATGCCGTACTACACGGGGCTCGCGACGATCGGGTTCTTCGCGTCGCTCGGGCTCCCCGGGCTCTGCGGCTTCATCAGCGAGGCGTTCGTGTTCCTCGGCGCGTTCGGGACGGAGTCGATGCTCCAACCGAACCTCTGGATCGTCTACGCCTCGGTGGCGGGCATCGTCCTCACGGCCGGGTACCTCCTGTGGACGTTCCAGCGCGTGTACATGGGGAAACTCGATGAGAAGTACGCGGCCTTCCCCGACGCCAACCGGCGTGAGGTCGTCTCGCTCGCGCCGCTCGCGGCGCTCGCCGTCCTGGTCGGCGTCGTCCCCTCCGTCGTCCTCGTCTACCTCGACGCCTCGATCAAGCCCCTCGTCGACACCATCGGCGCCATAGCGAAATGACGAACACGGCCCCTGCCATCGACTCCGGAACCGTCGAGACGTTTCGCCAGGTCTCGGGACGGATCGCGGAAGGCCTCGCGTACCTCGGGCCCGAGATCGCGCTCGCGGTCACGACGTGCGCGCTCCTCCTCTGGGACCTCTTCCTCCCGCGCGAGAAGACGCGGCGGACGGGATACCTCGCGCTCGCCGGCACCGCCGTCGCCCTCATCCTCGTGCTCTTGAACTACGGCGAGAGCCGGATGATCTTCCCGCTCCACGACGGAGACGGGAACGTGACCGGGTCGATGATGTCGGTCGACTCGTTCGGCGCCTTCTTCAAGATCGTGACCCTCGTCGGCACGATCGTCGTCATCGTGCTGTCGCTCGGCTACGAGAAGTTCGGCTCGCGCCGGATGGGGGAGTACTACTCGTACATCGTCGCGGGCGTCCTCGGCATGTGCTTCATGGCGTCGGCGACGCACCTCCTCATGATGTTCCTCTCGATCGAGCTCGTGAGCCTCGCGAGCTACGTTCTCGTCGGCTATGTCAAAGAGCGGCGCGACGGATCCGAGGCGGCCCTCAAGTACGTGATCTACGGCTCGGTCTCGGCCGCCGTGATGCTCTACGGGATCTCGCTCCTCTACGGCCTCGCGGGGACCGGCGACATCGCCGCCGTCACGAGGCTCGTCGCGACGAGCGCGAACGAGAAGACGATCGCGCTCGCCTTCTTCCTCACGTTCGCGGGCTTCGCCTACAAGATCTCCGCGTTTCCGATGCAGTTCTGGACGCCGGACGTCTACGAGGGGGCCCCGACCCCCGTCACCGCCTATCTCGCGGTCACCAGCAAAGCGGCGGGCTTCGCGGTGTTCCTCCGCTTCGTCGCGGCCGTCGGACCGGGCCAGTCGTTCACGTTCGAGTCCGCCGGCGTCTCGGAGGCCGTGACGCTCGACTGGGCGCTCGTCCTCGGCGTGATCGCGGCGCTCACGATGTCGTTCGGCAATCTCGCCGCCCTCTTCCAGAGGAACGTGAAGCGGCTCCTCGCGTACTCGAGCATCGCGCACGCCGGGTACGCGCTGATGGGCGTCGCGGCGCTCCGGGCGGCCTTCGCGCCGGGCGCGCAGGCGGTCGCCTTCTACCTCGTCGTGTATCTCTTCATGAACCTCGGAGCGTTCGCGGTCGTGATGGCTCTCGAGCGCGCGCTCGGAACCGAGGAGATCGAGGGCTACCGGGGCCTCGGCCGCCGGAACCCCCTCATCGCGGGCCTCATGACGGTCTTCCTCATCGCGCTGATCGGCCTCCCGCCGACGGCCGGGTTCGTCGGGAAGCTGCAACTCTTCGCGTCCGCGATCGGCGAGAACCTCGTGTGGCTCGTCGTCGTCGCCGCCGTGAACACGGCCGTGTCGGTCTACTACTACGCCCGCATCATCAAAGTCATGTATCTCGACGCAGCGGAGGACGCGGCGCCGCTCGCCGTGCCGGGGCGGTCGATCGCCCTGATCGCCGCCATGGCGGTCCCGGTCATCGTGCTCGGAATCTTCTTCAGCGGGCTTCTCGACGAGACGCGGAGCCTCGTTCTGCTCGGCGTGGCGGGGCGCTGAGTGGGGGGGCTCTAAAGAGCGATGGACAGAACCGATCGCATCGCGCTCCTCAACCGGGCGCTCCACCTGGCCTCGCGATCGCTCGAGGTCTATCTCCTCGAGATGAGCGAGCCGCTCCTCGACGCGAAGGGCCAGAAGGACTTCGCCGCCGCCATCGGAAACGTGCGCGCCGTGGAGGCGGAGCAGATCGACGCGCTGGTCGAGGCGATCCACGACCTCGGCGGGACGCCGGAAAGAGGCTCCTTCGGCCTCGATACCGCGTACTACAACTACCTCTCCCCGGACTACGTCATCGGGCTCCTCAAGGGCGACCTCGCCGCGCTCGCGAAGGATCTGGACGAGATCGCCCGAAAGCTCGACGGCGAGCCCGTGCTGCGGGATATCGTGAAGGCTCTCGGGGAACGAAAGCGCGAGAGGCTCACGCTCCTCGAGGGAATCAAGCTCCCCGAGAGGAAGGCTGAGATGGCGACCATGCCCAAGCTGACGTCGCCGTTCCCGCCGCCGGCGAAAAAGCCCGACGCGGCGGCGCCCGCCCCCGCCCCGAAGGCCGGATGACGCGCGTCGGGGAGCGGCGCCGGAGCGCCTCGAGCGAAAGGACGTCGGACTTGCCCAGTAAAAAGCCAGCCGGCCGCGGCCCGGACCTCGCGAAGCGTCCCGTCGATCCGCCGGCTTCGATCGACCGGGCGAAGATCGAGAAGGCGGTCCGCCTCATCCTCGAGGCGATCGGCGAGGATCCGGACCGGGAGGGCCTGTCGAACACTCCGGCGCGCGTGGCGCGCATGTACGAGGAGGTGTTCGGCGGCCTCGTCGGCCGGACGCACCCGCGGCTCGGCACGTACTTCAGCGAGAAGCACGACGAGATCGTCGTCGTGAAGGACATCTCGTTCCACTCGATGTGCGAGCACCACCTCCTGCCGTTCTTCGGCCGCGCGCACGTGGCCTACCTTCCGGACGGGCGCATCCTCGGCATCAGCAAGCTCGCCCGCGTGGTGGAGGCGTTCGCCCGCCGCCCGCAGGTCCAGGAAAGGCTCACCGGCGAGGTCGCCGACACGATCGACAAGCTCGTCACGCCCGCCGGCGTGGCGGTCGTCATGGAGGCCACCCACACCTGCATGACGATCCGCGGCGTGAAGAAGCCCGGAAGCCTCGTCATCACGTCGGCCATGCGCGGCACGTTCAAGACCGACGCGGCGTCGCGCTCCGAGGTCATGTCGCTCATCACCCGGAGCTCGGGCGGCTTTACGTGAGCGGCGCGCGAGTCTCCTTCCGCGCGGGCCCCGGGTAGGAGGCGCTCGCGCCGGGGCTCTCGAACACCTCGATCTCGCGGAGCGGGAGCGCCGAGAGGCGCTCCCAGCACCAGATCGCGATCCGCTCCGCGGAGGGGTTGTCGATCACGTCGTTCAGGCAGGTGTGGCGCAGGCGTGAGAGGACCCGCTCCTCGACGATCCGCCCGAGCTCGAGGAAGTCGAACACCATGCCGTCGTCCGCGAGCGGCCCCTCGAGCGTCACGACGAGCTTGAACGAGTGCCCGTGCAGCGGCTCGGGGCCTCCGCGATAGCGCGTGAGGAAGTGGGCCGCCTCGAATCCGAACTCGCGGCGGACGCGCAGCGTCGGGCGGGGCGCGGGAGGTTCGGGCATGCCGGGAATCCTACCTTTCATATACTCGCCCGCCATGGACGCCCGATCCCGCGCTCAGGGCCCTCTCGTTGCGCTTGTCGTCGCGCCCGACGGGTTCCGCGACGAGGAGTGGATCGCGCCGCGGTCGCGCCTCCTCGCGGCGGGCTTTTCCGTCGTGACCGGCTGCCGCGCCTCCGGCGCCGCCCGGGGCATGCTCGGCGCGACCGCCCGGTGCGAAGCGCTCGTCTCCGACCTCCTCGAGCGGCGCGGCCTCGCCGGCCTCGTCTTCGTCGGCGGAGACGGAGCGCCCGTCTACTGGGACGATCCGCGAGCGCACGCGCTCGCCGCCTCCGTGCTCGACGCGGGCGGCGTCGTGTCCGCGATCTGCCTCGGGACCGGGACCCTCGCTCGCGCGGGCCTCCTCAGGGGCCGGCGGGCGACGGGCTTCCCGTCCGCCGCGGCCGTCCTCGCGAGCGAGGGCGCATACGTGACGGGGGCGCCGGTCGAGATCGACGGCCGCGTGGTCACGGGGCGAGACCCGGGCTCGTCCGAGGAGTTCGCGGACACGCTCGTCCGGCTCCTCTCGCTCTCGTCGGTGCCCGCTCCCGGCCCATCCGCGTCGACCGAAAGGTCCACTTCGACTTTTGGGCACTCCTCATGAAGACCCGCATGTTTGCGGCGCTCGCCGCGCTCGCCCTTCCGTCGTGCCTCGCGGTGCCCGAATCCGCCGTCGGGCGCGAGCCGGACGAGTCGATCTCGGCCGCCGAGATCCGCGCCCACGTCGAGTACCTCGCCTCCGACGCGCTCGAGGGCCGCGGCGCCGGCACGCCCGGCTGCGAGGCTGCCGCGGCCTACATCGCGCGGGAGTTCCGCCGCTACGGCCTCGAGCCGGGCGGAGCGGACGGAAGCTACTTCCGGGCCTTTTCCGTCACGACGGGCGTCGAGCTTGGGCCCGTGAACAGGCTCGTGTCGACGCTGTCGTCGAACGGGGACGACGCGCGCGCGGCGGAAGCCGCCGCGCCATCGGACGTCTCGCCGTTCTCCTTCTCCGCGAGCGGCGTCGCGTCCGGAGAGGCGGTCTTCGTGGGGTACGGCATCGTCGCGCCGGAGTTCGGGTACGACGACTACGCGGGCGTCGACGTCTCCGGAAAAGTCGCGATCGCCCTCCGGTACGAGCCGCGCGAGCGCGCCGAGAAGGGCGCGTTCGGGGAGTTCCGGCCGTCGCGCTTCTCGGAGATCCGACGGAAGGCGACGCTCGCCCGAGACCGCGGCGCCGCGGGCTTCGTACTCGTCACCGGGCCGCTCCATCACGAGGACGAGGGCGGCGCGCTCGAGGGTCCGAGGCGGCAGGGGACGATCGGCGGCGACGTCGGCATCCCCGCCGTCCACGTCCGGCGCGCGCTGGTCGAGGGCTGGCTCGCGAGGTCAGGACGGACTCTCGCGTCCGTCCAGGACACGCTCGAACGGGACCTCGCGGGAGGCTCGTTCGCCGTCCCCGGCCTCTTCCTCCGCATCGAGACCGACCTCGTGCTGAAGCGCGCCAGGACGTCGAACGTCGTCGGAGTCCTGCGCGGCGCGAATCCGTCGTTCAGCTCGGAAGCCGTCGTCGTGGGAGCCCACTACGACCACCTCGGCCGCGGGGGCGAGGAGAGCCTCGCGCCGTCCGAGATGGGATCGGTGCACAACGGCGCCGACGACAACGCCTCCGGGACTTCGGCGCTCCTCGAGGTGGCGCGGTCGTTCGCGTCGGACCCGACGCCCCCGCGTCGCTCGATCGTCTTCGCCGCTTTCTCCGGCGAGGAGATGGGGCTCCTCGGATCGGCCGACTACGTGAAGAACCCGACGTTTCCGATCGAGAAGACCGTCGCGATGATCAACATGGACATGGTGGGGCGGCTCCGCGACGGAAAGCTCATGGTGGGCGGCGTGGGAACGAGCCCGTCGTTCTCCGACCTCGTGCGGCGGTGCGCGCAAGGCCTCGACCTCGTCATCGGAGAGAGCCAGGACGGCATGGGCCCGAGCGACCACAGCTCCTTCTACCTGAAGGACGTTCCGGTCGTCTTCCTCTTCACCGGGCTACACGAGGACTATCACAAGCCGTCGGACGATCCCGCGCGCCTCAACGCGGACGGGGCCCGGACCGTCGCCCGGCTCGCCCGGCGGATCGCCGACGACATCGCCTGGGCGGAGGAGCGGCCCCGATTCGAGAAGGCGGGATCGGCCTCCGTTCGCCCCGTGGGAGACGCGGGGGATTCTCACCGCCGCGCGTCGCTCGGCACCGTGCCCGACTACGTGGAGAGCGGGGACGACGGCGTCCTCCTCGCCGACGTGCGTCCGGGGTCGCCCGCCGAGCAGGCGGGGCTCCGACGCGGGGACAGGCTGATCCGCTTCGCGGGGAAGATCGTCCGCAACGTCTACGACTTCACGTACGCCCTGTCCGGCCAGAGGCCGGGCGACGAGGTCGAGATCGTCGTGCTTCGCGACGGCGCAGAGGTCGCCGTGAAGGCGACGCTCGCGCCGGGCGGCTCGCGCTGACGCGGGCGGAGAGAGGGGGCGGGTGGTCGGGGCGAGAGGATTCGAACCTCCGGACCTCCTGCTCCCAAAGCAGGCGCTCTGAGCCAGGCTGAGCTACGCCCCGACGGCGCGGACCGCATTATACGCAGCCGTGCGCGGGCGCGGGCCCGTCTTGACTTCGGGAGGGTCGCTGCTAACGTCCGGGTCGCCTACCCGCAAGACCCACCCGAATCAACCCATGAAGGTCCTCGTCGTCGGCGCCGGCGGGCGCGAGCACGCGATCTGCCAGAAGCTCTCCGAGTCCCGGCGGCCCGTCGAGATCGTGTGCGCGCCGGGGAACGCCGGGATCGCCCGGCTCGCCCGGTGCGTCGACATCTCGGCGGAGGACGTGCCGAAGCTCGTGGCGCTCGCCGAGAAAGAGGCGGTCGGCTTCACCGTCGTCGGCCCCGAGGCGCCGCTCTGCGCCGGGATCGTCGACCGCTTCGAGGAAAAGGGGCTGCGCATCTTCGGCCCCACGGCCGCGGCCGCGGAGCTCGAGGGGAGCAAGGCATTCGCGAAGCGGCTCATGAACCGCTACCGCATCCCGACCGCCGCGTTTCGCTCGTTCACGTCGGCACGCGACGCGAAGGAGTACGTCCGCGCGCAGAACGCCTACCCGGTCGTCGTCAAGGCGTCGGGCCTCGCGGCGGGAAAGGGCGTCGTCGTCGCGGCGAACGAGGAGGAGGCGGCCGCGGCCATCTCCTCGTGCATCGAGGCGAAGGCGTTCGGCGAGGCCGGCCGCGAGATCGTCGTCGAGGAGTTCCTGAAGGGCGAGGAGGCGTCGGTCCTCGTCTTCACCGACGGCCGGACGATCGCCGTCATGGAGTCGGCGCAGGATCACAAGCCCGTTTTCGACGGCGACGAAGGCCCGAACACGGGAGGCATGGGCGCCTATTCGCCCGCGCCGATCGTGAGCGACACCGTTCTCGCCGAGGTCGAGGAGAACGTCCTCGTCCCTCTCGTCCACGGGCTCAACCGGGAAGGACGCCCGTTCAAGGGCGTCATCTACGCCGGCCTCATGATCACGCACTCCGGCCCGAAGGTGCTCGAGTTCAACGTCCGCTTCGGAGATCCGGAAGCCGAGGCCCTCCTCCTGCGTCTCAAGAGCGATCTCCTGTCGGTGATGGAGGCGGTGGTCGAAGGGCGCCTCGACACGGTGACGCTCGAGTGGGACCGGCGGCCGTCGGTCACCGTGGTCGTCGCGTCAGGGGGGTATCCGGGGAAGTACGGAACGGGCTACCCCATCCACGGCCTCGAGGACGTGACGGAGGGACCGGACCTCCGCGTCTTCCACGCGGGCACCGCGCGGCGGGACGGAAAGTACGTGACCGCCGGCGGGCGCGTCCTCGCGGTCACGGCGCTGGGACGCGACGTGGCGGCGGCGCGGGAGCGCGCCTACGCCGCCGTGCGCCAGATCCGCTTCGACCGGGCGCACTTCCGGACCGACATCGCGCATCGGGGGATCGCCGCTCGCCCGAAGCCCCCCCCGGAGCGATGAAGGCGGAAACCCCCTCCGAATCTCGCGAAAGACGGGCTCCGCTTCGAGTTGCAAGCACGTTGACAACTTCCGGGGGTGCCCTATAATCTCGCGCGGCCCAAAAAGTTTTCGTTGACTAAGTTTTTTTTGCCCCCGAAGTTTGCCTTGACTAACATTTCGCCCGTGATCGTCCCGGAGACCGCTCCCCCCGCGATCGGATCGCGCACGGCTCCCGTCGTCGCGCTCGTCGGGGGGCCGAACGTCGGGAAGAGCGTCGTCTTCCACCGCCTGACCGGCGCCTACGCGGTCGTGTCGAACTATCCGGGCACGACCGTCGAGGTGTCGCGCGGCCGCGGCCGATTCTGCGGGATCGAGGCCGAGGTCGTGGACACGCCGGGGCTCCGGAGCCTCCTCCCGCTCTCGGACGAGGAGCGGCTCACCCGCCGCATGCTGCTCGATGGGACCGCCTCGCTCGTGGTCAACGTCGTCGACGCGAAGAACATCGACCGCCACCTGCCGCTCACGCTGCAGATCATCGAGACCGGCGCCCCCGTGATCGTCCTCCTCAACATGATGGACGAAGCCGAGCGCGTGGGCTTGCGGATCGACCTCGGGGCGCTCGAAAGCGAGCTCGGCGTCGGCGTGCTTCCGTGCGTCGCGACCCGGGGGAGCGGCATCGACGAGCTCGAGCGGAGGATCCATGCGCACCTCCGTTGAGGTCCGGCCGCGAGTGGTTCCCGAATACCCGGCCGACGTCGAGAAAGCGCTCGCCGATCTCGAGGCGCGGCTCCGCGCGGACTACGGCGTCACGCGCCGCGCGGTGGCGCTCTGGCTCCTCCAGGGCGACGAGGAGATCTCGCGGCTCGTCGAGGAGAAGGAAGGCGAGGCGCCGCCTTCCGGTTCGTCCCGCGACGGGGCTCCGCTCTCGTATCGCATCTCGGTCGCCCGCCACGACCGCGCGCGGGAGATCGTGCGACGCTCCGTCGAGACGCGCGGGAACGGCAACGCCGGGTTCGCGGAGGCGCTCTCGCGCCTCCTGATGAGCCCGCTGACGGGCCTCCCGCTGCTCGCGCTCGTCCTCTGGGCCGGCGTCTACCAGTTCGTCGGCGTGTTCGGAGCCGGGACGCTCGTCGACTGGCTCGAGTCGGGGCTTTTCGGCGAGATCGTGAACCCGGCCGTGACGCGGTTCGTCGAATGGGCGATCCCCTGGCCGTGGCTGCAGGACCTCTTCGTCCACGACTACGGCGTCTGGACGCTCGGGGTGACCTACGCGGTCGCATTAATCCTCCCGATCGTCGCGACGTTCTTCCTCGTCTTCTCGGTGATGGAGGACAGCGGCTACTTCCCGCGGCTCGCGCTCCTCATCGACCGCTGCTTCAAGGTCGTCGGGCTCTCGGGACGCGCCGTCATCCCTATCGTCCTCGGATTCGGGTGCGACACGATGGCGACGATGGTCACGCGCATATTGCCGACCCGCCGCGAGCGGCTCATCGCGACCGTCCTTCTCGCGCTCGCGATTCCCTGCACCGCCCAGCTCGGCATCATCCTCGCGATTCTCTCCGGCCGGCCCGGCGCGCTCGCGGTCTGGGCGGGCGTCGTCGCCCTCATGTTCGTCCTCACCGGCTTCCTCGCCTCGCGCGTCCTTCCGGGAAAGCGAGCGTCGTTCGCGATGGAGATCCCGCCGCTCCGCCTCCCGCGGATCTCGAACGTTCTCACGAAGACGGCGTCGCGGATGCAGTGGTACCTCTTCGAGGTGCTGCCGCTCTTCCTCCTCGCGAGCGTCCTCATCTGGGTCGGGCGCCTCACCGGCTTCTTCGAGGTCGCGATCCGGAGCCTCGAGCCGGCGGTCGCAATCCTCGGCCTCCCGGCCGAGGCGGCGGAGACCTTCCTCTTCGGCTTCTTCCGCCGCGACTACGGGGCGGCGTGGCTCTACGGGCTCGACAAGGGCGGGAAGCTCGACGGAGTGCAGCTCGTCGTCTCGTCGGTCGTCTTGACACTCTTCATTCCGTGCGTGGCCCAGTTCCTGGTCATGAAAAAGGAGAGGGGCTGGAAGACCGCCCTCGCGATCGCCGCGTTCATCGTCCCGTTCGCATTCGGGGTCGGCTACGTCCTGAACGCCGGTCTCAGGGCCGCAGGGTGGACTCTGTGAGCGCGAGGGCCGCCGATCCGCGCCTGTCGTGCCCGCTCTGCGGGTGCGAGTTCCCCCCGGAGAAGGCGGGGCGGAGCGCGTGCTCGAGCTGCCTCCTCGCACGGACCCGGGGGCGCGACGCGTGCGGCTACCTGCGGTGCCCCTCGTGCGGCTACGAGATCCCGCTCGAGCCGAGGTGGATCGCGGCGACGCGGACGTTCTTCACCGCGCTTTTCCGGCGGGGCGAGAACCGCCGGGTCGGCGCGTGAATCACGGCATGGAGGACGATGGGCCCGGGCGGGACGGCGCGATCCCGCTCTCTCGACTCCGGTCGGGTGCGCGGGGTATTCTCGCGTTCCTCAAGCCGGCGGAGCCCGAGCGGCTGAAGGAGCTCCTCGCGCTCGGGTTCCTACCCGGCGAGGAAATCGCCGTCGTGCGCACCTTTCCCTCGTACGTGTTCGAGATCGGGCACGCCCAGTACGCGATCGACCGCGAGATGGCCGCCGAGATCTGGGTCCGGCCGGCCCCCGATTGAACCGGAGGCCTGTCGAGGGCCACGAATACCGGCGTTTTTTAGGCGTTCGTGCGGCGCTCGCCGCGGCCGTTCGGAGAAAAGAGATGCCCCTTCGCATTCCCAAGACGCTCTCGGCGTTCCTCCTGGCCGCTCCCCTCCTCGTTCTCGGCCCGGCCTTGTTGGAGGAGGCGGCCGCGCAGTCCCGCGAGACGGGCGCGACCGCGCCGCCCGCGAAGACGGATCTCGCTCGATCCGCGGAGAAGTCGATCGGCCGGGGCCTCGCGTTCCTGCGGTCCCGCCAGGACAAGGCGTCCGGCGCGTGGCTCATGCAGGGAGAGCCCGAGGCCGGCATCACCGCGCTCGCCCTGACGGCGTTCCTCCGGGCGCCGCGCGACGAGGGCGGCGGCGCGGACATGTCGAAGACGGTCGCCTGGATCGCGTCCCTCGCGAAGGAGGACGGCAGCATCTTCGCCGGCGAGCTCGCGAACTACGTGACGTCGGCGGCGGTGCTCGCCCTCGAGGAGACGGACGATCCCCGCTTCGCGCCGATCATCGCGAAGGCGCAAAAGTACCTCGTGCGCTGCCAGTGCGACGAGGCGGAGGGGTTCACGCCCGACAACAAGCTCTACGGCGGAGCGGGCTACGGCGGGGCGGACCGGCCCGATCTCTCGAATCTCGCCTTCGCGATGGACGCGCTCCACGCCTCCGGGCTTCCGAAGGAGAGCGACGCGTACCGGAAGGCTCTCGTCTTCTTGAACCGATGCCAGAACTCGAGCGAGACGAACAAGGACGAGTGGAAGGACCCGGACACGGGCGAGGTGTTCGTCTCCGGCAACGACGGAGGCGGCATCTACATGCCCGCGTCGAGCAAGGCGGGCGTCGTCACGCTCCCCGACGGCAAGAAGATCCCCCGCTCGTACGGCAGCATGACCTACGCGCTCCTCAAGTGCTACCTGATCGCGGGCCTGCCGAAGGACGATCCGCGCGTGAAGGCGGCGATGGGGTGGATTCGCAAGAACTTCACCCTCGACGAGAACCCCGGGTTCGACGTGTCGGCGGATCCGGAGGCGGCTCAGCAGGGCCTCTACTACTACTACTTCATGATGGCGAAGGCGCTCGACCTCTACGGCGAGCGGACCTTCGTAGACGGCTCGGGCCGCGAACGCCACTGGGCGAGAGAGCTGGCGGATAAGCTCGTCGCGATCCAGAGGGCCGACGGTTCCTGGATCAACGAGAAGACGCGCTGGTGGGAGAACGTGCCGGAGCTCGCGACGTCGTACGCGGTGCTGGCGCTCACGCATTGCCGCGCCCACCTCTGATCGGCGCCGCGGCGGCCGCCGTCCTCGGATTCGCCGCGGCCGTCGGCGCGGGAGATCCGGTGCCGCCCGGCCGGCGGGCGTTCCTCGCCGCCGCGGCCGCGCTCGTCGCCGCGGCGATCGCCGCGGCGGCGGGACGCCGCGAGGATCGACCGGCCGCGCGGCTCGTCGCCGCCCTCTGGCTCGCGGCCGCGGTGGCGCTGGCGACGGCCGCGGGGGGGCTCTCCGTCGGGACCGCGGTCGCCTTCGGGGTCGCGGCCGCTTTCCTCCACGCCGTTTCCTCGGTCCGCGCGCTCGCGGCCTCGATCGCCGGCGAGCCCGCGGGCGTCGCGGCCGCCCTCGGCTGCGCGGCGCTCGTCCTTCGCGACCTCGAGTTCTCGGCGCCGCTCCTCGAGAGCCTCGGCGGGGCCGCTCCCTCCGCGCCGGTCACGGCCGCGGTCCTCGCGCTGAATCCGCTCGCGGCGCTCTCCTTCCCCGCGTTCGGGGTCGACTGGCTCCGGCGCCCGATCCTCTACGACGCGACGCCGATCCCGTCGTTCGCGTTCCGATACCCCGAGCCCGCGGCGACTTTGGCCATTTACGCGGCCGCGGCGATCGTCCTCGAGGCCGCGCGCCACGTGCTCGGGCGCCGCCGGAGGGCAAGGCAGCCGTGAGGCGCGAAGCGTCCCGCCGCGTGCTCGTCGTCGGCGTGGGCGGGATCGGTTCCCCGGCGGCGCTCGCTCTCTCGGGCGAGCGGATCGACTCGCTCGCCCTCTGCGACGGCGACGCGGTCGCGCTCGAAAACCTTCCGCGCCAGGTGCTCTTCGAGGACTCGGACGTCGGAGCGCCGAAGGTCGCCGCCGCCGCGGCTCGCCTCCGCGCGCTCCGGACCGGGCTCGCCGTCGAGGAGATCCCGACACCGTTTCGCCCGGGCCGGGACGCGGCGCTCCTCGAGCGTTTCGACGTCGTGATCGACGGCACGGACCGGATCGAGACGAAGCTCGCGCTCCACGCCGACGCGCTCGGGAAGGGCGTCGCCATCGCGGTCGGGGCGGCCCTCGGCCTCGAGGGGCACGCGATGCTCGTCGCGCCGGGGGGACGCCCGTGCTATCGATGCCATTTCCGGGACGAGCCTCCGCCGGGCGCGGGGCTCGTGTGCGCGGAGGCGGGGGTCTGGCCGGTCCTTCCCGGACTCGTCGGCGGCCTTCTCTCGCGGCTCGCGATGGCGTACCTTCTGGGAGGGCCGGCCGGATGCGCGGGCCGGCTGTTCGTGGCCGACGTCGCGCGTGGCCGCTTCCGCGAGCGTCGCGTGGACGCGGATCCGGGCTGTCCGGCGTGCGGCGCTCTCTAGAGTCTTCGACCCGGGCGTCGCGTGCGAGCGCGACGTCCGAGTTCGATCGAGGCTCTCTGGCATTAGGAGGCGAGGCGATGGCCGACGATGCGAAGGGTCCGACGTCCCGGAAGATCTTCCTCACTTTCCCCCAGAAGCTCATCAAGGAGCCGATCCTCTACACGGTCGGGCAGAAGTTCAACGTCGTTCCGAACATCCGCGGGGCGAGCGTGTCCGACGAGATCGGCCTCATCGCTCTCGAGCTGCAGGGGGAGGCGGCGGAGATCGACAAGGCCATCGAGTACTTCCGCGGGCTCGGCGTGAAGGTCGAGCCGATCCAGGAGGGCGAGAGCCCGCGAATGTGACTCTTCCCGCACGGAACTCGACAACGCCTCGGCCGACGCTATAGTCATCGCCCGCGGAGCCCGCGGCCTCCGGCCGCCGCTGCGCCTCGGCCTGCCTCCCGGAGTCCCGCGCTCTTGCCATCGCCCACGACGTTCCTTGGCGTTCGCGGCCGTCACGCGTTCTACCGCTCCGCCCGCTTCGCCGTCCTGCCCGTCCCGTACGACAAGACGGCGACGTACCTCAAGGGAACGGCGGGCGGCCCCGCCGCCCTCGTCGACGCGTCGGCGCAGGTCGAGCTCTACGACGAGGTCCTCGGCCTCGAAACCTACAGGGCCGGCGTCGCGACGCTGCCCGCGCTCGACGTCCGCGACCTCGCTCCCGAGGCGATGACGCGCGCGGTCGAGAGGGCGTACGGGAAGATCCTCGACGACGGGAAGATCGGGATCGTGATCGGCGGCGAGCACTCCGTCTCGCTCGGCGCGATCCGCGCCGCGCGCCGCCGCCACCCGCGGCTCTCCGTCCTCCAGATCGACGCGCACACGGACCTCCGCAGCCGCTACCACGGCACGCCGTTCGGCCACGGCTGCGTCATGCGGCGCGCCTCCGAGATCGTCCCGGTCACGCAGGTCGGAATCCGGAGCCTCTCGGCCGAGGAGTCCCGCCTCGTCAACCGCGGCCGCGTCAGGACCTTTTTCTCGCTCGGCGCGGAGACCGGCCGGCTCGCCGGCGACATCGTCGAGACGCTGACCGACGAGGTCTACGTCACGATCGACGTGGACGGGCTCGATCCCTCGATCATGCCGGGCACGGGCACACCCGAGCCCTTCGGCCTTGACTGGCGCTCGGCGGTCGAGATCCTGCGGCGCGTGGCGGAGGAGCGCACCGTCGTCGGGTTCGACGTCGTCGAGCTTCTCCCGATCCCCGGCCAGGCCGTGTCGGAGTTCACGGCCGCGCGCCTCACCTACCGTTTCCTCGGGCTCATCGCGAAAGCGCGCGGGTACGCGGCGCCCCAGGGTCGTCATCGGAGACCGAGGAAAGGCTCCTCCGGGCCGCTCCGCAAGTCGAGGAGACCTTCGGGTTGAAGAGTCGACGCCGGCGTACGGGGGCTCGCTGAGGTCATGCCGCCACCGGCCCACGGATACACGCTCGAGGCGCTCGTCGCGGACTCGGGCCGCCTCCCGGAGCGGAGCGTTCTCCGCCTCGTCGCGGCGCTCTCGGTCGACGCCGAGGCGAAGTACCGCGCGGGCGGTCTCGCCCGGGGCCTCGTCGCCGCGGACGTCGTGGTCGACGGAGAGCCCGAGGCCGCCTCGATCCTCGAATCGGCCGCGCCGGACGATCCGCGGCGCCTCGCGAGCCTCGCGCCGGAGGCGGCCGAAGGAGGAGGGCGCGCGCCCGAGTCCGCGATCGTCTTCTCCCTCGGGCTCATCGCGTTCCACGCGCTTTCCGGCGCGCCCGCGTTCCGCGCTCCGGGCGAGGCCGCGAAGCGGGCCGCGCCGGTCTTCGAACTCCGCGCCTTCCGCGTCTCGGACTTGACGCTCGACCTCGTCCGGCGCGCGACGAGCCGCGACCCGCGCCAGCGCCCGAGGAAGCTCCGCAAGCTGAGGAAGGCGGCCGAGCGCGTGATCGCGCGGACGCGCTGGGACGGCGACCGCGCGGCCCGCCGCGCCCCGAGGCCCTCGATCGCGCTGCCGGGCCTCGCGCTCGCGGCGGCCGCCTCCGTCGCGGCGCTCTTCTGGTTCCGCGTCGGCCCGTTCCAGATCGAGCGAGTGGTCGAGGGCTTCGCCCGGATCCTGTCCGACCCGGCCCCCGCCGGCCCGGGCGGCGACGAGCCGACCCCGCGCGCCTCCGCCGGCGCCGAGGGGCGGTCCTCGAACACGGCCGGCTCGCCGGAAGTTCCCGCGCCCGAGAAGCCGCCCGCCGGACCGCCCGCGGTTTCGCCGCCGGAAGCGGTGCGGGGCGGCGACGACTTCCTCCTGCCGCGCGCGCCCTCGCCGGAAGACGAAAAGCTCTACCGGGAGGCGATGGACAAGCTCGCGGCGGCGCGGCGGACGATCGAGACGTCGGCTTTCGATTCCGGTGAAGGGAAATTCGCGTCGCTCCGCGAGGCGATGTCTCTCCTCGAATCGGCGCGCAGTCTTCTCGGGAGCTACGGCGAAGCGCACCCCGAGAAGCGGCCGACGGTGGAGCGCCGGATGGTCGAGATCAACCAGGAGCTCATGTTCTGCCGGAAGCTCCTGCCGTCGCGGGAGTGACGGGCTAGTCCGAGTCGGACCGTTCCCGGAACGTGTCCTTGTTCTGGCCCCACCAGGTGAACCAGCTCGAGAGGACCTTCTCGCGCAGCTTCGCATCCGACGGCGACGTCGGCTGCTCGGGGCTGTAGACGATCTCCTTCCCGGTGATCTCGCCCAAGGTCTGGTGGAGCATGTTCCCCGCCATGACGTCGCGCTCGTCGTCCATCCTGAGGTCGACCCATGCCGAGAGGAGCCGCGGAATCGCCGGCCGCCCGATGCCCACGAGCTCGCGCCGCGCGTCGTTCCCGATGCGCGGATTGCTGACGTCGACGAGCTTCACGATGTTCGAGTCGATCCGCTCGCGCGTGTCGCTCGAGGTGTCGTCGAGGTGCGGGAGCTTCTCCACCTCGTACCGCGCCTTCTTCCCGGGCTTTTCCGCGAAGAGAGCGTCGCCCCCGCGTTCCTGGGAGTCCCCCGCGGCCGCGGGCGCCGCCTTGGACGAAGCGGACGGGACCGGCGTCGGGGTGGGCTCGGGCTCGAGAGGCTCGTTCGCCGAGTTGGCGGGGGAGGCGGCCGTCGAGCCGGGATCCGTGGCGGCGGGGGACGGGGCGTCCTCGCCGCCGCTCCGCAAGACGAGGAAGATCACGAGCCCGACGAGGGCCACGCCGAGCGCGCTCGCGGTGACGATGAGGCCCGTCTTCTTCGACGCCTTCTTCTCGCCCGTCTCCTCCGCGCCGCGGCCACGCCGCGACCGCGCGGCCGGAGCCGCGTCTCCGCGCCGACCTCTTGGCCTCCGGCCGGCCGGCGCCGCCGAGCGAGCCCGGTCGAGGGCGCCGCGCCGGACCGGCGCGGCGGGGGGCGGGGTCGCTCCCGCCTCCGGCGCGGGAATAACGATCGTCGCTCCGCATTTCTTGCACGGAACGCTCTCCTTCGAGAAGCCTTCCGGGATCCGGAACCGGGCCTGACAGCCGGGGCAGACGACGTGCGATTCGCTCATGGATGATGTCCGGGGACACTCACTCGAGGGAGGCGTGTGAAAAGAGGATTCTAGGGACCGCGGTGATCGGGCGTCAAGGCGACGATCCGGCCTCGAGCCCGCCCACGTACGCCTCGACGCCCTCGGCGAGGCCCGCGAGGTCGTAGCCTCCCTCGAGCACCGAGACGACGCGCCCTCCGCACGCGCGGTCCGCGACGCGACGGATCTCCGCGCCGATGCGGCCGAAGTCGGCCGGCGCGAGGCCGAGCCCGCCGATCGGGTCCCGGGCGTCGGCGTCGAACCCGGCGGAGACGAGGATCGTTTCCGGGCGCGCGGCGCGCGCGGCGTCCGCGATCGCCGCGAAGAGCCGGGGGAGCCACGCGTCGGGCAGCGTTCCTGCGGCGACCGGCACGTTCCAGGTCGTGCCGAGACCGATTCCGCCGCCGCGCTCCGCCGCCGCGCCGGATCCCGGATAGAAGGGATATCGGTGAGAGCTCACGTAGTGAACGTCCGGGTCCTCCCAGAAGACGTCCTGGGTGCCGTTGCCGTGGTGCACGTCGAAGTCGACGACGAGCAGCCTCGCCATCCCCCGCTCGCGCATCAGGTGGCGCGCGGCGACGGCGACGTGGTTGAAGAGGCAGAAGCCCATCGCCCGCTCGGGTGTCGCGTGGTGCCCCGGGGGGCGCACGGCGGCGAAGGCACGCGGATCGCCTCGGGCCGCCCCCGCAGCGAGGTCGGCCGCGAGGATCGCGGCGCCGGCCGCGAGGAACGCGACTTCGACCGAGCGCGGCGAGACGACGGTGTCGGGATCGGCGAGACCGCCGCCCGAGGCGGCGAGCCGCGCGAGCGAGTCGACGAGCCGCCGCGAGTGGACGGCGAGGACGGACTCGAGCGGGGCGGGCTCGGGCGCGGCCGGGAGGAGCACGCGCGAGAGGCGAGGCGACGACTCGATCCGCCGGGCCGAGAAGAGGCGCTCGGGCCGCTCGGGGTGCGGTCCGGTCCGGTGGAGCAGGAAGTCGTCGCTCGTGACCCAGTGCATGCTGCGCTCGGGGACCGCCGTGGGGCGCCGTCCGGAGAGCCGCCGGAGCGGCTTGTCCTCGCGATCGGCCGCGGCTAGCCTAGCCGAAGAGCGACCGGCCCGACGGGTCTCATCGGAGGCCGAGGACGGGCCAAGACCTCTTCGCTAGACGAGGAGAAGTTGGGGTCGAGGACTCTCCCCACCCACCCCATCGCACCCATGAAGCGCGAGTTCCGGCTCGTCTCCGAGTTCACCCCGAGGGGCGATCAGCCCGCGGCGATCGACCGCCTCGTCCAGGGCATCCTCGCGGGCCGGCGGCACCAGGTCCTCCTCGGCGTGACGGGATCGGGAAAGACGTTCACGATGGCCAACGTCATCGCGCGCCTCCACCGGCCGACCCTCGTCATCGCCCCGAACAAGACGCTCGCGGCGCAGCTCTTCTCCGAGCTGCACGCGCTCTTTCCCGAGAACGCGGTCGAGTACTTCGTCTCCTACTACGACTACTACCAACCCGAGGCGTACATCCCCAGCTCGGACACGTACATCGAGAAGGACGCGTCGATCAACGATCGCATCGACAAGATGCGCCACAGCGCGACACGGTCGCTCCTCGAGAGGAACGACGTCGTCATCGTGGCGAGCGTCTCGTGCATCTACGGGCTCGGCTCGCCTGACGCCTACGACGAGATGAAAGTGGACGTGGCGCGGGGCGAGACGGTCGACCGGGACCGGCTCCTCCGGAGGCTCGCCGGCATCCAGTACTCCCGCAACAACCTCTCGCTCGAGCGAGGCACGTTCCGGGCGCGCGGCGACGTCGTCGAGGTCTTCCCGGTCTACGAGGACTCGCGCGTCGTCCGGATCGAGCTCTTCGGGGACGAGGTCGAGGCGATCTACGAGGTCGATCCCCTGCGAGGCGACGTCATCGCGCCGCGCGACTCCGTCTCGATCTTTCCCGGAAGCCACTACGTGACGCCGCAGTCGCGGCTCGTGCACGCGCTCGAGACCATCGAAGAGGAGAAGGTCGAGCGCCTCGCGGAGCTCCGCTCGAAGGGAAAGCTGCTCGAGGCCCAGCGGCTCGAGCAGCGGACGAACTTCGATCTCGAGCTCATCCGCGAGATCGGCTTCTGCCCGGGGATCGAGAATTACTCGCGGCACCTCGACGGGCGCCGGCCCGGCCAGATGCCCGCAACCCTGCTCTCGTACTTTCCGCCCGGCTTTCTCCTCTTCATCGACGAGAGCCACGTCACGGTGCCGCAGGTCGGCGGGATGTTCCGCGGGGACCGCTCGCGGAAGGAGACGCTCGTCGAGTACGGCTTCAGGCTCCCGTCCGCGCTCGACAACCGCCCGCTCCGGTTCGAGGAGTTCGAGGGGCTCGTCGACCAGGTCGTCTACGTCTCGGCGACGCCGGCGGAGTACGAGCTTAGGAAGTCGGAGGGGACGCGCGTCGAGCAGATCATCCGCCCGACCGGCCTCATGGACCCGAAGATCGAGGTTCGAAAGGCGCGGGGCCAGGTCGACGACCTCCTCTCCGAAATCCGTGCCCGCGCCGAGAGTGGCGAGCGGGTCCTCGTGACGACCCTGACGAAGCGGATGGCCGAGGACCTCACCGACTACTACCGCGACCTCGGCGTGCGCGTGCGCTATCTCCACTCCGACATCGACACGCTCGAGCGCACGAAGATCATCCGCGACCTGAGGCAGGGGAAGTTCGACGTGCTCGTGGGCATCAACCTCCTGCGCGAAGGTCTCGACATCCCGGAAGTCTCCCTGGTGGCGGTGCTCGACGCCGACAAGGAGGGCTTCCTCAGGTCCGCTCGGTCCCTCATCCAGACGGTCGGCCGGGCCTCGCGAAACGTCGCAGGGTGCGTCATCCTCTACGCCGACTCCGTGACGGAGTCCATGCGTACGGCGATCGACGAGACCGAGCGCAGGCGGAAGCTACAGGCGGAGTTCAACGCGTTGAACGGCATCACCCCGACGACGATCAAGACGTCGATCCGCGAGCTCCTGGCGACCGTCTACGAGCGCGACTACGTCACCGTGGAGGCGGACGACGCCGCCGCGGACGACGCGGCCTCGCCGCCGATAGAGGAGATCCCCGCCCGCGTCGAGTCCGCGAGGAAGGCGATGCGCGAGGCGGCGGAGAAGCTCGAGTTCGAAAAGGCGGCGGAGCTGCGTGACGAGATCCGGAGGCTGCAGCGCCTCGAGCTCGCGATGCGCGAGTCGTCTCCCGGTCCGGAGGAGCCGTGACCCGCGTCCGCGAAAAGATCGAGCGCATTCCGGAGGCGACCGGCGTCTACCTCATGCTCGACGCGCGCGGGAAGACGATCTACGTCGGAAAGGCGGTGAACCTCCGCTCGCGCGTCAAGAGCTACTTCTCGCGGACCTCGGACGAGCGAGCGCTCGTTCCGGCTCTCGTGCGCGAGATCGAGGACGTGTCGTGGATCGTCACCGGCACGGAGAAGGAGGCCTTCATCCTCGAGAGCACGCTCATCAAGCGGCACCGGCCCCGATACAACATCGACTTCAAGGACGACAAGTCCTTCGTCACCGTCCGCATCGACCCGAAGGAGAGATTTCCGCGCATCTCGGTCGTTCGGCGGCCGCCCCGCGACGGGGCGCTCTACTTCGGGCCGCACGCGAGCGCCTCGGGTGTGCGGGAGACGATCCGCTTCATCCGGTGCGAGTTCGGGCTGCGCCCGTGCACGGACGGCTTCTTCCGGGCGCACTCGGAGCGGCCGTGCCTCCAGTACGAGATCGGCCGCTGCTCCGGGCCGTGCGCCGGGCTCATCACCGCGGAGGCGTACGCCCGACGCGTCGACGACGCCGTCCTTTTTCTGCGCGGCCGGAAGGGCGAGCTCGCGGCCCGCCTCGAAAACGACATGCGCGCGGCGTCGGGCCGGGAGGAGTTCGAGCTGGCGGCGCGGATCCGGGACCGGCTCTCGGCCATCGCCCGCACCATCGAGAAGCAGTCGGTCGCGAGCCCGAGGCTCGGGGACGTCGACGCAATCGGCCTCTTCCGCGAGGGCGACCACGCCGAGATCGCGATCCTCTTCGTCCGCGAGGGAAAGCTCACCGGAGCGCGGTCAGCGGCCGTATCGAGCGGCTTCGACGACGCGGAGATCCTCTCGACGGTCGTCGCCCGCACCTACGGGCTGGGCGGCGCGCTGGCGCCGCCCGCGATCCTCCTCCCGGCGGTGCCGCGGGACCTGCCCGCCCTCGGGGAGTGGCTCCGCGAGGAGGCGGGAAGCACCGTCGAGATCGCGGCGCCGGCGCGCGGGGAGCGCCGCCGGCTCGTCGTCCTGGCGACCCGGAACGCGAAGCTCTCCCTTCGCGCGCGCCTCACGGAGGAGGAGGAGAGGAAGAACCTCCTGCGCTCGCTCCAGGTGAAGCTCGGCCTCGCGCGCCTCCCCACGGCCATCGAGTGCTGCGACATCTCGAATCTCCAGGGCGGCCACTCGGTCGGATCGATCGTCGCGTTCCGGGACGGCGTCAAGAACCGCGAGAAGTATCGCCGCTTCCGGATCAAGACGGTCGCGGGCGCCGACGACTTCGCGAGCATCCGGGAGGTCGTGTCCCGCCGCATCGCGCGTGCAGGCCTCGGCGCCGACGAGGACGAGCCGCTCCCGGACCTTCTCGTCGTCGACGGCGGCCGCGGGCAGCTCGCGGCGGCCATCGACGCGATCGCTGGCGCGGCCCCCGCGGCGCCTCCCGACGTGATTGCGCTCGCGAAGGCGCGGCTGCGCGCTCGCGGCCGGTCGCGCCGCCGGGAGTGGAGCGACGAACGGGTCTTCCTTCCCGGGCGCGAGGATCCGGTCGTCCTCGCGCAGGACTCGGCCGAGCTGCACCTCCTCCAGCGGATCCGCGACGAAGCTCACCGATTCGCGATCGCGTTCCACCGAAGGTCCCGCACGACGGCGGGGCTCCGCTCGATCCTCGACGGAGTCCCCGGGGTGGGGCCGGCCCGGCGGCGGGAGCTCCTCGCCCGCTTCGGAGGGCTCGCCGGGCTCCGCGCGGCGTCCAGGGACGAGATCGCCGCGGTGCCGGGGATCGGGCGCGCGACCGCGGACGCGATCGTGCGCGCGATCGCTCCGGACGGCCCCGCTAACCGCGGGGATGGAAGCGGCGGTGGAACGCCTTGAGCCGCCGGCCCTCGACGTGGGTGTAGATCTGCGTCGTGCCGAGGCTCGCGTGGCCGAGCATCTCCTGCACGCTCCGGAGATCGGCGCCGCCCTCGACGAGGTGCGTCGCGAAGGAGTGCCGGAGCACGTGGGGAGAGACGCGCTGGGAGAGGCCGGCGAGGCGCGCCGCGGAACGGACGATGCGGAAGAGCGTCTCGCGCCGGATCGCGCCGCCGGATCGTGAAAGGAAGAGCAGAAGCGGAGATTGCGGACGCGCGAGGAGAGGACGGCCGCGCTCGAGAAAGGCCCGGATCGCCGAGACTCCCGGCGGCCCGATCGGCACGATGCGCTCGCGTCCTCCCTTCCCGAAGCAGCGCACGGTCCCGAGATCGAGGGCCACGTCGGCCGGCGCGAGCGCGATCGCCTCCGAAGCCCTCAAGCCCGACCCGTAGAGGAGCTCGAGGAGCGCGCGATCGCGGAGGTCGAGCGGAGTCTCCTTCGATCTCGCGCGGACGAGGCGCTCTGCGGCGCGAGGGTCGAGGTGGCGCGGGAGTCTGCGCACGGGGCGGGGCGACGCGAGGCCGATCGTCGGATCCTCCGAGGAGAGCCCCTCGGCGACGAGGAAGCGGTGAAACTGGCGGATAGCGACGATCGCGCGATCGAGCGAAGTCGTCTTGAGCCCCCGTGCGGACTCTCGCCTCACGAACTCGTGAACGAGCTCTCGGCTCGCCGCTCGCGCGCGGCGCTCCTCGAGGAAGCGGCGGTACCGCCCGAGATCGGCTCCGTAGGCCGCGATCGTCCTGGGGGAGAGGCCGGCCTCCACGGCGAGAAAACGCAGGTAACTCTCGATCCGCTCGCGCATTCGACCGCCTCGAAGGAAAGAATCCGCGATCGTCGCAAGCGATGCGCGGTCGTGCGCCATTCTTCATTCCGGGCCCGTTCGCGCAAGCGAAGAGCCGTTCCGCCCGGCGTGACTTGACGGAAAATCCTTGACATAAAGGGGTTTCCCGCTAAGATCCGAAATTCCGAGCGGGATCTCTAAGTCATGCCGTAGCGATTCCTCGACAAACGTTGCGGGATCCCCCAGTTGTTCACAAGGCCAAGTTTCTGAAGAACTTGCAGCTACTCGGCGAGAGCGCGACGATGCGAGGCGGGGCAAGGCGACGCCTCGGTCGAGCGTCGTTCGACGATCGAGCTTGCGTCGTGGCCGTGCCTCGATTCGATACTAAATCCTTGTTATACAAGGAGTTAATGGGATCACCCTTGGCCGGTCGCCGCGTTCATGCAAGCCGCATCCGGACCTGCGTTTGCATGAATCAGCCCTCTGCCACGGGACGACGGGGCCTGGCTCGTGGCTCCAGCGCGGCGACGACGGCGTTCGCCGCGCGGACCGGATCGTCTTCCTTTCCAGGTCCCATCCGTGCGGGCGCGCGGACGCGCGGCGAGAGATCGCCGCTCGGGCCGTTCGCGCGAGATCGAAGAACGAGATGACGACCAGCGATCGACGAACAGAGCCGTGCGGAAAAATCATCCGCGCGCTGGCGGCGATGGTCATGATCGTCGCCGCGGCGACGGCGACCTCGTGCTCGCGCTCGCCCGCCCAGTCCGTCGGGGCGGAGGAGTCCGACGCGAACGCGCTCCGCGAGCGAGCCACGCGATGGTGGGAGCTGCGACTCGCCAAAGACCTGAAGGCGCAGTACGACCTCTGGGATCCCGACTTCAAGAAGCGCGTCAGCCTCGACGGCTTCCTGTCCGGAGCGGGATCGACCCAGTACATGAGCTTCAAGATCAAAGACGTGGCCATCGAGGGGGACTACGGCTACGTCTCCGTCGAATACGTCGCGAGGATCGGTCTCCTCATCCCGAATCTCGACCTCGAGCCGCAGACCGTGACGTCCGAGCACGAGTGGGTCAAGGCGGATGGCGTCTGGTACTTCCGCTGTCCGGACGATCCGCTCAAGGCCGCACGCGACGCGGCCAGTGGCCGCCGGCACCGAACGGCGAGGCCGAACGCGTCCGAGCCGCCCGAGGTCCCCGCATCCGAAAAGAACTGACGCAATTAGAGGGATTATCTCGTTCGAGAGAGAGGATATGAACAAGGAGGTGCGGAGATCGGCACAACCCCGTGATCGACGCTCGGCGGGCGCTTCCCGCCGGGCGGTCCATTTGTCAGCAAAGACCGCTTTCGTACGGAGATTGGCGGTCGTTCCGGAATTCAGGAGGATATGAGTATGTCCATTCGCCGAAACCTGGCCGGCGGAATCGCGATGGTGACTCTCGCGGCTCTGTCGGCCCCTGCGTCCGCGCAGGACTCGGACGGTCCGAGGCACTTGTCGCCCGGCTCCGTCATGATCTTCCCGCTCTTCGACTCGAGACCGGGATTCAACACGATCATCACAGTCACGAACACGAACACGAGCGAGACCGTCTGCCCGCCCACTCGGTTCATGCAAGGCGACGTGACGGTCCACTACACCTACGTCGAGGGTGACACCTGGCTCGAGTCCGACCTCGACGAGGATCTGACCCCGGGCGACACGCTCACGGTCCTCGCCCGCGGCCACAATCGCGAGCAGAAGCAGGGCTGGCTCTGGGTCGAGGCGCGTGACAGAGAAGTCCCGGAGCGGGCCATCGACTTCGACTTCCTCATCGGAAGCGCGATCGTCGTCAACATGGACTTCGACTTCGAATGGGAGTACGCGCCCTACGTGTTCCGATCGCTCGCGAAGGAGAACGGCTCGAGCTTCGACGAGACGCGCTGCGGGCACGCCTACGTCGACGGCGGTCCGGGGGAGGCCGACTTCCAGGCCGACTTCGACGGCGTCGAGTACGACTTCTTCCCGCGGTTCCTGTACATCGACCAGTTCTTCGGCGAGGGCGATCCCCTCGAGCTGCCGGGCTCGCAGAGGTTCAGCAACACGCTCTACCTCATGTCGACGGAGATGACGGGAACGTCAGTCAACATCCTCTTCTGGAACAACAACGAGACTCGGTTCTCCCGCGGTTTCCAGTTCGACTGCTTCACCGAGGCGAGCCTCTCGGAGATCAGCAACATCGCTCTCGAGAGCCAGATTCGCTCGCGATACAACTCGAACGAGCTCATGGGCATCCCGTACGGATGGGTCAGCTTCGACGCGCCGTTCGACGGGATCCTCGGCTGCTTCGTTCAGAAGATCAGCTCGACCGGCGCCGCGCTGGCGGCGGGCGACGCCCTTCACTTCGCGGGGTTCCGCGAGGGAGTCTCGATTCCACGAAACTTCTAGAGCCGGCTCCGCGAGGTGTGTGCCGACTCAGGTCGTGCACGCGGGCCGGTCTAGAGAGCCGGCCCGCGGGGCGGCCCGCCGGAGACGACGAAGAATCCGGACGGCCGCCTGAGGCGTGAGGCGCTCGGGTCGATGCCCGGGCGAGACGTTCAGCGCGGACGGCGGCGAGAGACCGCCGCCCGCGACAGAGAGCAAGAGAAGGAGGTTGTCATGACGGGACTTTCCCGTTTCGGCCTCGGGTTTGCGGCCTTCGTGCTCGCGACCCTGGCCACGCCGGCCGCGGCGCAGCCCGATCCGGACTCCGACGGCCCGCGTCATCTCGTTCGCGCATCCGTCCTCATCTACCCGGTCTTCGACATCAGGCCCGGGTTCAACACCCTCGTCACCGTCACCAACACGAACACCGACCGCCGCGTCCACGACAACGGGTTCCGGACCGGCGACGTGACCGTGCACTTCGTCTACGTCGACGGCGAATCGTGGGCCGAGTCGGACCTCCCCGAGGACCTGACGCCGGGCGACACGATCACGGTTCGCGTCACCGACCATCAGACCGACAACTTGAGGGGCTGGCTCTGGGTCGAGGCGCGCGATCCCGAGTTCCCCGATCGCCCGATCGACTTCGACTTTCTGATCGGCAGCGCGATCCTGACCAACATGGACTTCAATCTGGACTGGGAGTACGCGCCGTACTCCTTCCGTTCGCTCATTTGCGAGAACGGCGAGCGGAAAGATGAGCACAAGTACACCGGCGAATCCGGCAACGGCCACTGCTACGTCGAGGACCCGGAGGAGCCGGACGGCTTCCTGAATTTCGACGGGATCGAGTACGACTTCTTCCCGGACGAGCTCTACGTCGACCAGTTCTTCGGCGAGGGAATGCCGGCGGACAAGCTGCCGGGCGCGACCTTCGCGAACACCATCTACATCCTCTCGACGGAGATGGTGGGCACCGTGCTGAACCTGCTCTTCTACAACAACAACGAGCGCTTCACCTCGCGGGCCAACCAGAGGTTCGACTGCTGGACGGGGCGCCCGCTGAGCGGATTCGGAACGATCGCCAACCACGACCAGATCCGCGGCAATTACAATCCGAACGAGCTGCGCGGCATCCCGTACGGGTGGGTGCTGATCCGCTCGAACGACCCGATACTCGCCTGCTTCGTGCAGCGAATCACCCGCGGCGCGTTCACGTTCATCGCCGGCGACGCGGTCCATTTCGCCGGCACGCAGGAGGCGTCGATCGAACGGTTCTTCTAGGCCCGACCGTCGGCCCGCCGACAGACTCGCAACCGTCGCGGGCCGGGGCGGCTCGAGAGAGCCCTCCGGCCCGCGACGTTCCTTTTTTCGCGTCGTCGTCACCCGGCGACGCGCCGTCGCGATCTCGCGACACGGAGAGTCCGACCGCCGTGGCCCGGCGCCAGCACCTCTGCGCCGATCTCGGAGGGCCGGAGCGACATAGATCGATCGTCCCCGCCCGACCCTCGCGCGGACCGCCCTTTGCTTCTCGTTCCCTTCCCACGCTCGGGCCCGGTCATCTCCCAGGAGCCGGCCCGGGCCCGGAGTCCCCGCGGCTCCGAGCACCCGACAGCGATCGCCCGTCCGTGCCCGCATCGAGAATCGGGCGGCCGTGGCGAACGAACAAGGAATAGGACCGCGAGAGCGCCTCGCGCGCGCGCTGCGCGCGAGCCTCGTCATCCTCTCGGCAATGACGGCATTCCCCGGAATCGCCGGCGCTCAGCCGAGGGATCTCGAGCCCGGCAGCCTCCTCGTCTATCCCTTCTTCGACAACCGGCCCGGCCGTGAGACCGTCGTCACCGTGACCAACACGAACTTCGACCGGAGCGTCACGCCCAACGGCTTCAAGACCGGCGACGTCCTCGCCCACTTCGTCTACGTCGACGGCCTCGACTGCCTCGAGTTCGACCGGGCCGAGTTCCTGACGCCCGGCGACACGCTCACGGTGCCGACGACGGTGCACGATCCCCACGCCGGCTTCGGCTTCCTCTACGTCTACGCCACGGATCCCGAGACGCACGAGCCGATCGAATTCGATCACCTTCTCGGCGACATCCTCGTGATCGCGTCGGGCCTCGAAGGGGGCTGGTCGATCCAGGCCGTCGCGTTCCAGGCGTTTCCGGGAGGGCCGCCCGGGCCGGCTGCGCCGACGAGCGGCTCGGGGCACGCCTTCACGGACGCCGACGGCGACGGCCTTCGCGATTTCGACGGGATCGAGTACGACCTCTTTCCCGACGCGCTCTACGTGCCCCGGTTCTTCGAGGAGGGTGCGCGCAACCAGACCCAGCTCGTCCTCGTCACGCCGTTCGGACCGGAGTACATCGCGAGCGCCGAGTTCTCGATCTTCAACAATTCGGAGGACCGGTTCTCGCGGAGCCTTCGCTTCTCCTGCTGGTTCGCTGCCGACCTGTCGACGATCAGCTCCATCACCTCGAGCCTCGGCGGAAACCCTTTCGAGTTTGCGCCTCGGCAGACCGGCTGGCTGCGCATCGCGGGGGGAAGGCTCATCAACCGCTCGGGCCGCCGCGAGCCGTTCGACACCGCCGTGCTCGGGTTCGCCCTCGAGAACCTGGGCCCGGTCGGGAACCGCATCCAGGTCGCGCGGCTCCTCAATCACTCGGGCACGCGCTTCGGCGGATCGCTGCGGTGATCGCCGGGGCGGAGCAAGAGCCGCCATCGGCTTGACACCCGATTCGAGCGGAGCTAGACTGACGGACTCTCTAAGACCTTAAAAGGCATGGGGTTGGAGCCCCGGCGCCCGAGGCGGGACGCCGACGTCGTGCGTCCCCCGCGCGCCGGCCGACCCACGCGAGAGGTGGTTCGTCGACCCGGCCAGATCTATCGAGGGAGTCCGCGGCGATGGCGAAGAAGTCCGAAGAGATCAAGGCCTTCAGGAAACTCCTCCTGGAGCGGCGCGCCCAGATACGCGGCAACGTCTCGCAGATGGGGGAGCAGGCGCTCAAAGGAACCGGCCAGGATTTCTCCGTCGATCACATGGCCGATTACGGCTCGGACAACTACGAGCAGGAGTTCACGCTCGGCTTGATCGAGAACGAGCAGGAGGTTCTCCGCGAGATCGACGCGGCTCTCGATCGCATCGAGGACGGCACGTTTGGGGACTGCGAGGTCTGCGGGAAGAAGATCCAGAAGGCCCGGCTCAAGGCGATCCCGTACGCGCGTCTCTGCCTCGAATGCAAGAAGAAGGAGGAGGAGCGCACGAGTACGTGAGCGCTCGGCTCCTGCGCGTCCTCGCTTTTCTCCTCGCCGCGTCCCTCGTCAGCGCCGATCTCGCGAGCAAGGCCGCCGTCTTCTCCGCTCTTGAGGCCGCGGCGTCCGCCCGGGGGGACGCCGCCGTCGTCGTCGTTCCCGGATTCCTGACGCTCCGAGAGGTTCGGAACCCCGGCGGGGTCTGGGGCCTGGGCTCGGACCTCGGCGGCTTTCTCGTCGCCTTCCGCGTGCTGGCGCTCGTCGTCCTCGTCATCCTCCTCGCCCGGGCGCCCGCGGGGCGTCCTCGTCTCCTCACCGGCCTCTCGCTCGTCCTCGCCGGCGCGGCGGGGAATCTCTACGACAGCGCCCGGCTCGGACACGTCCGGGACTTCCTTTATTTCCACGTGCTCCGGTATTACTTTCCGGCCTTCAACGTCGCGGACGTCTGCATCTGCGTCGGCGCGGCGTTCCTCATCCTCCACATCACGTGCGAGCGGCGATGAGTCCGAAGGACGCACGCGCGGACGGGACGCCGGATCTTCTGGTCCGGCTCGGGCCGCTCTCCCTCGCAAACCCGGTGCTGACGGCCTCGGGGACGTTTGGCTACGGGGAAGTGTGCGCGCCGTACATGGACGCCTCCCGGCTCGGAGGGATCGTGCTCAAGACGATCACGCCCGAGCCCCGAATCGGGAACCCTCCTCCGCGCGTCGCCGAGATCCCGGGCGGCATGCTGAACTCGATCGGCCTCCAGAACCCGGGCCTCAAGGGATTCCGCGAGAAGATCGCCCCCACGCTCCGAGCGCTCGGGGCGCCCGTCGTCGTCAGCATCGCGGGCGACACCGAAGCGGAGTACGGGAAGATGGCGGAGGGGATCGCGGACGTGGACGCCGTCGCCGCGGTCGAGCTCAACATCTCGTGCCCGAACGTGGAGAAGGGCGGACTCGAGTTCGGAACCGACCCGAGGAGCGCGGGCCGCATCGTCGCCCTCGTGAGGAAGGCGTGCCCCTTCCCCGTGATCGCGAAGCTCTCTCCGCTCGTGACCGACATCGGCGACATGGCCCTCGCCGCCGAGGACAACGGGGCCCACGCTCTCTGCGTCGTGAACACGCTCCCCGGCCTCCTCGTCGACTGGAGGAGGCGCCGTCCCTTCCTCGGCGCGGGATTCGGCGGACTCTCGGGCCCCGCGCTGAAGCCGCTCGCACTGCGGCAGGTGCACGCCGTGTTCGCGCGCTCGTCCCTCCCGATCATGGGAGTCGGCGGGATCATGACCGGCGACGACGCGCTCGAGTTCATCGTGGCGGGCGCGACCGCGGTGCAGGTCGGCACCGCGACGTACGTCGACCCGGCCGCGCCCGTCCGCGTCCTCGACGAGATGACCGAGGCGCTCAGGAAGGAGGGGATCGCGTCCGTCGCGAGCCTCGTCGGAACCCTGTCGCTCGAGCCCGACCGCCACGGCAAGCCGGACTCGAGACGGTGAAGCTCTCGGAGATCGGCGCCGGGCGCGTGAAGCAGGCCGTCCGCATCTACCTCGAAGCGGCGTTCGAGGGCGGTGCCCACGCTCCCGCTCCCGTCCTCGACATCCCCGACGACTCGCCGCTCGAGCGTGTCCTCTCCCAGTTCGTCGATGAGAGCCACCAGACCAACCTCCGCGCGACGCACCGCTACATCATCCGACTCGGGAGCCGCTCGTACCCTTTCATGAAGTTCGTGCTGCAGGAGTACCTCTTCGAGGGCGAGTTCTTCTTCTGCGTCGACACGCACGACCAGATGGAGCTCAAGCCGAACGTCCCGGACTACGACGCGTGGATGGAGCTCAAGCGGATCAACGCGCAGGTGAAGGGCGAGATCGAGAAGCGCTGGCAGCAGGCCGATCTGCCGACGTTTCTCGACATGACACGCTTCGTCTCGACGCTCCAGGGCGTCGCGCCCGCGGCCGGCAAGAGCCATTCGATCCTGATCGTCGACGACGAGCGGCCGATCGCGGAGACGATCTCGACCCTCCTGCGCGCGCGGGGATACCGCACGACAATCGCGTACGACGGCCGCGAGGCGCTCGACGTCATCGACGCGGTGAAGCCGGACCTCGTCCTCACCGACTACGAGATGCCCGGCATGGACGGAGTGCAGCTTGCGGAGCGCATCAAGTCGAGGGACGAGACGCGCGGCATCCGCGTCCTCCTCGCGACGGCGTGCTCGATCAACTTGACCGAGATCGCGCGCGCCGACGGCTTCCTCGTGAAGCCGTTCCAGCTCGACTTCCTCTTCCCTCTCATCGATCACCTGCTGCCCCGCTGACCGCGGCCGTGGCGCGCTGGGGGCGGACGGACGGGTCGAGCGAGCCCATGTATACTCACCCGCTTCGCGCGTGAGCGCGCGGTCCGCGCGGCCGGAGATCGATCATGCTGACGAAGTTCGGCGAGTCGATCGGGAAGGGCCTCGTCCGGGTGTTCGGCTCCCGGAACGAGCGCGTCGTCCGAAGCCTGCTCCCGATCGTCGACGAGATCAACTCCCTCGAGGAGAAGTACTTCGCGTACACGGACGAGCGCCTCCGCGGCGTCGCTGCCGACCTCAGGGCTCGGCTGAAGGACGGCGAGAGCGTCGAGGACGTCCTGCCCGACGCGTTCGCGGCCGTTCGCGAAGCCGGGCGGCGCCACCTCCGGATGCGGCATTTCGACGTGCAGCTCCTGGGCGGGATCGCGCTCCACCAAGGAAAAATCGCCGAGATGGTGACGGGCGAAGGGAAAACCCTCGTCGCCACGGCTCCGGCGTTCCTCAACGCGCTCGAGAAAAAAGGCGTGTTCGTCGTCACGGTCAACGACTACCTCGCGCGCCGCGACCGGAGCTGGATGGCGCCCGTCTACGAGGGGCTCGGGCTCTCGGTCGGCGTGATCCAGCAGGGCATGGGCTCGTTCGAGCGGATCCCGCAGTATCAGGCGGACATCACGTACGGCACGAACAGCGAGTTCGGATTCGACTACCTCCGCGACAACATGAAGGACCGTCCGGAGGAGCAGTGCCAGAAGAACCTGAATTTCGCGATCATCGACGAGGTCGACAGCATCCTCATCGACGAGGCGAGGACGCCTCTCATCATCTCGGGCCCGGCCGAGGAATCGACCGAGAAGTACTACATTGCCGACCGCGTGGCGCGAAAGCTCGAGAAGGGCGTCGACTTCGAGCTCAAGGAGAAGGAATCGGCCTGCCCCCTCACCGAGGAGGGCATCGAGAAGGCGCAGAGGCTCGCGGGCGTCGACGACTTCTACACCGGCTCGAACATGGACTGGCCTCACCACATCGAGCAGGCCCTCCGCGCGCATCACCTCTTCCTCAAGGACAAGGAGTACATCGTCAAGGAGGGCGAGGTCATCATCGTCGACGAGTTCACCGGACGCCTCATGTCGGGGCGCCGGTGGAGCGACGGCCTGCACCAGGCCGTCGAGGCGAAGGAAGGCCTGAAGATCAAGGAAGAGAACCAGACGCTCGCGACGATCACGTATCAGAACTACTTCCGCCTCTTCAAGAAGCTCGCGGGCATGACCGGAACCGCGCTCACGGAGGCCGCCGAGTTCGACAAGATCTATCGCCTCGACGTCGTCGTCATGCCGACGAACATGCCGCTCGTGCGGAAGTCCTACAACGACGTCATCTACCGGACGAGGCGCGAGAAGTACCTGGCCGTGGTCGAGGAGATCGCAGAAGTCCACGGGGGCGGGCGGCCCGTTCTCGTCGGCACAGCGTCGATCGAAAACAGCGAGATCCTCTCGGGGATGCTCGAGCGCCGCGGAATCCCGCACGAGGTGCTGAACGCAAAGCAGCACGAGCGCGAGGCCGCGATCGTCGCGAAGGCCGGCCAGATGGCAAACGTGACCATCGCGACCAACATGGCCGGCCGCGGAACCGACATTCTGCTCGGCAACGGCGTCGCCGAGCTGGGAGGGTTGCACGTCGTCGGCACCGAGCGACACGAGGCCCGCCGGATCGACAACCAGCTCCGCGGCCGCTGCGGCCGCCAGGGAGACCCGGGCTCGTCCCGGTTCTTCCTGTCGCTCGAAGACGATCTCATGCGGATCTTCGCGAACGAGGCGGTCAGCAACCTGCTCAAGCGCCTCGGGATGGTGGAGGGCCAGGACATCCAGTCGGGGATGGTCAATCGAGCCATCGAGCGTGCCCAGAAGCGGGTCGAGGCGCACCATTTCGAGGTTCGCAAGAACCTGCTCGAGTACGACGCCGTGATGGACGAGCAGCGGAAGATCATCTACGGCCAGCGGCAGGAGGTGCTCCGGGGCGAGAACTTGAAGGGAATGGTCCTCGACATGGTGGACCAGGTCGTCCGCCGCATCCTCGACCAGTACCTCGCGGCGGACGGAGAGACGTCTCAAGACGACCTCGCCCAGGTCGTCTCTACCTTCAAGAGCCGCTTCAATCTCGACGTCGAGGCGAAGGAGATCGACGCGAAGGACGTCGAGGGGACGTTCGCGCGGCTCGCCGCGCGGGTGCGCGCGCTCTACGACGAGCGCGAGAAGGAGATCGGCCCGGACGACATGCGGCGGGTCGAACAGTTCCTGCTCCTGCGCGTCCTGGACCAGAAATGGAAAGAGCACTTGTACTCCATGGACCACCTGAAGGGCGGCATCGGGCTCCGCGCCTACGGGCAGGTCGATCCGAAGCTCGAGTACAAGCGCGAGGGCTACAACCTCTTCGGCCAGCTCATCAGCTCGATCCAGGACGAGGTGACGAACCTCGTCTTCCGCCTTCGCGTGCAGCGCGAGGAGCCCGTCCACCGGCCGATCGGCCTCACGTCGCCGATCGCGCCGCGCCCCCGGATGGGTCCGACCGCGTTCGGTCCGCCGGCCCAGCTCCGCGAGGCCGAGCGGACGGCCTTCCGGCAGGCCGAGCGCCAGAAGCGGGCCGCGATCGAGGGCAGCCAGCGCGGCGGAAAGGAGAAGCCCGAGCCGATCCGGTCGACCGAGCCCAAGGTCGGGCGGAACGACCCCTGCTTTTGCGGGAGCGGCAAGAAGTACAAGAAGTGCCACGGCGCCGGAGCCGGCGGTTGATCGAGTCGGGCGCCGCCGCGGGCGAGTCGGGGGCTAGGGACGGATCGGCTGGGCGGCGAAGGTCGGGGAGAGGGCGCGGCGCGGGCCGCGGGGCGTACGAGATCTTCCTGCATTGTCTCTACGATCTCGTCTACGTCGGCCTCTTCGCCCTCGTCTCCCCGTACGTCGCTTTCAAGCTCGCGACCGAGAGCCGATTCCGCGCCGGACTCCTCCAGAGGCTCGGGTTCGTGTCGCGGCGGGCGGACTCGCGGCGCTGCCTCTGGATCCACGGCGTCTCCGTCGGCGAGATCCTCGCGGCCAGCCGTTTCGTCCGAGAGTTCGAGAAGCGGTTCCCCGACTGGACGGTCGTGCTGTCGACGACCACGAAGACCGGCCGCGCGGCCGCGGCGCGTCACTTCTCCGGGAAGCCGATCTTCTACTACCCGCTCGATCTGTCGATCGTCGTGCGCCGGGTCATCGGACGAATCCGCCCGGACGTCGTCGTCCTCATGGAACTAGAGATCTGGCCGAACTTCCTCCTGTCGACGAGCCGCCGCGGAATAAAGGTCCTCCTCCTCAACGGACGGATCGGAGAAAGGAGCTACCGCGGGTACCGGATCCTCCAGATGCTCTTCCCCGAGCCCTTGCGGAGGATCGACCTCTACTGCGTGCAGAACGGAGTCTACGCCGACCGCCTGGCGCGCCTCGGGGTGCCTCTCGACCGGATCCACGTCACCGGGACGATGAAGTACGACACGATCGAGACGGAGGAGGAGGCAAGCGCCGATGCCACGGTGAAGCGCGACCTCGGGCTCTCGCCCCGCGAGACGGTCGTCGTCGGCGGGAGCACCCATCCGCCGGAGGAGGAGGAGCTCCTCGGCGCGTTCTCGGAGCTCCGCCGCGAGATTCCCGATCTCAGGCTCGTACTCGCCCCGCGCCGCCCGGAGCGGATCGGAGAGATCGCGGACGCCGTGCGCCGCCGCGGCTTCGTGCCGCTCCGGCGCACCGAGATGCCGCTCGGAGGGCCGCGGATCGCCGATCCGGCCGCGGTCGTGTTGATTGACACGATCGGCGAACTCAGTAGAATCTACCGCGCCGCTTCGGTGGTTTTCATCGGCGGGAGCCTCATCCCGCACGGTGGACAGAACATGATGGAAGCCGCCGGCCTCGGAAAGGCGGTGATGTTCGGCCCGTTCGTCTTCAACTTCCAGGACAGCGTCGAAGTCCTCCTCCGCGACCGGGCCGCCGTCCAGCTCCGGAACGCGGACGACCTCCTTCCAGAGCTCCGTCGACTTCTCGGCGACGCCTCCTACCGCGAGGAAATGGGGCGCCGGGCCCGCGACGCCATCCGGAAGAACCAGGGAGCGAGCCAGAGGAATCTCGAGATCATCGCGCGCCACGTCATCGCCGCCGAGTGAAGCCGTCGCGCCCCGCGAGCAGCAGGAGACACCCGCCCCATGAGCAGTCCGGAACGCCGCCTCTTCACCTCCGAATCGGTGACGAAGGGGCATCCCGACAAGGTGGCCGACCAGATCTCGGACGCCGTCCTGGACGCGATCCTCGCGCAAGACCCCTTCGGCCGAGTGGCCTGCGAGACGCTCGTCACCACGGGGCTCGCCATCGTCACGGGAGAGATCACGACGCAGTGCTGGGTGGACATTCCGGAGGTGGTGCGCGCGACGATACGGGACATCGGGTACACGGACGCCGCCATCGGCTTCGACTGCCACACGTGCGGCGTCATGACCGCCATCAACAAGCAATCGCCCGACATCTCGATGGGAGTCACCGAGGGCGAGGGACTCCACAAGGAGCAAGGCGCCGGCGATCAGGGGATGATGTTCGGGTACGCGTGCCGCGAGGGCGACGACTCGCTCATGCCACTCCCGATCCAGCTCGCGCACCGCCTCGTCGAGCGACTCGCGGACGCGCGCGAGTCGGGCGAGGTGAAGTTCCTCCGTCCTGACGGCAAGTCGCAGGTGACGATCGAGTACGAGGGCCACACGCCCGTCCGCGTGCACACGGTCGTCATCTCGACGCAGCACTCGCCCGACGTCGCGCACGACACGATCCGGAAGACCGTCATCGAGGAGGTCATCCGCAAGATCGTGCCCGGCCGCCTCCTCGACAAGGACACCGTGTTTCACGTCAATCCGACCGGACGCTTCGTCGTCGGCGGGCCGATGGGGGACACGGGCCTCACGGGCCGGAAGATCATCGTCGACACCTATGGCGGCCGCGGACGCCACGGCGGCGGCGCCTTCTCCGGGAAGGACCCGACGAAGGTCGACCGCAGCGCCGCGTACGCCGCGCGCTGGGTCGCGAAGAACGTCGTCGCGGCCGGCCTCGCGGACCGGTGCGAGCTGCAACTCGCGTACGCGATCGGCGTCGCGCAGCCCGTGTCCCTCAGGGTCGAGACCGAGGGGACGAACCGCGTGCCGGAGTCGAAGATCGAGGCGCTCGTCCGGAAGCATTTCGACCTCACGCCGAAGGGCATCATCGACGCCCTGAAGCTCCGCCGTCCGATCTACCGCGAAACCGCCCGGCACGGCCACTTCGGCCGGAGCGGACCAGAGTTCACATGGGAAGCGACGGACAGGGCCGAGCTCCTGCGCCGGGAGGCCGGCCTCGCCGGCGGCGCTCCGGCCGCCGGGGCGCCGGTCGCCGCTGCGGCGCGCCAAGAGCCCCGCTGACCGCTCCGACACCTTTCACAGACACCGTAGAACCCCGCGCCGCCGAGAGGAGGCTCCATGTCCGACGTCTCCCACCACGTGAAGGACAAGGCACTCGCCCCGAAAGGAAGGTCGCGCATCGAGTGGGCCGACCGCGACATGCCGGTCGTGCGGCAGATCCGGGCCCGATTCGAGAGGGAGCGGCCTCTCGCGGGCCTCAAGATGTCCGCCTGCCTGCACGTGACCGCCGAGACGGCGAATCTCGCCCGCACGCTCAAGGCGGGCGGCGCGGACGTCCTCCTCTGTGCGTCGAATCCGCTCTCGACGCAGGACGACGTCGCCGCGGCGCTCGTGACGGAGTACGGCATCGCAGTGCACGCGATCCGCGGAGAGGACCGCGACACCTACTACGCGCACATCAAGGCGGCGCTCCGCCACGAGCCGCGGCTCACGATGGACGACGGAGCCGACCTCGTCTCGACGATCCACTCGGAGTTCACCGCGCTGATCCCGAAGATCGCGGGCAGCCTCGAGGAGACGACGACGGGCGTCATCCGGCTCCGCGCGATGGAGCGCGACGGAGCCCTCAAGATCCCGGTGATCGCCATCAACGACGCGAACACGAAGCACCTCTTCGACAACCGCTACGGCACCGGCCAGTCGACGATCGACGGGATCGTGAGGGCGACCGACGTCCTCTTCGCGGGCCGCGTCTTCGTCGTCGCAGGGTACGGGTGGTGCGGCCGCGGGCTCGCCTCCCGAGCGCGCGGAATGGGCTCGCGCGTCGTCGTCACCGAGGTCGACCCGCTGCGCGCGCTCGAGGCCGTGATGGACGGGTTCGAGGTCCGGACGATGGCCGACGCGGCTCCGATCGGCGACATCTTCTGCACCGTGACGGGCGACACGTCCGTCGTCCGCGAGGAGCACTTCGCGAAGATGAAGGACGGCGCCATCGTCTGCAACTCCGGCCACTTCAACGTCGAGATCGACATCGAGGCGCTGAAGCGCGTCTCGAAAAACGTGAGGAAGGAGATCCGGAACAACGTCGACGGCTACGAGACGAAGGACGGCCGGACGATCTTCCTCGTCGCGGAGGGCCGCCTCGTCAATCTCGCCGCGGCCGAGGGCCATCCGGCGTCGGTCATGGACATGTCGTTCGCCGTGCAGGCGCTCACGGCCGAGTGGGTCGCGAAGGGGAAGATCCCCCGTGAGCCGCGCGTCCACGCGGTCCCGCCCGAGATCGACTCCGACGTGGCGCGTCTCAAGCTCGAGACGATGGGGGTGAGGATCGATTCCCTGACCGAGGCCCAGAAGAAGTACCTCGCCTCGTGGCAGGAGGGGACCTGAGGGGGCGCCGTTGCCTCCGGGCGGCCGGGCGGGCTAGAATCGCATCGAGAGAAGAAAAGCCGCCGCGGGACGCGGCCCGGCCGTGATCCGGGCCGGAACGTCGCCGGCCGCGACCTCCGATCGGAGACCCGTCGCCATGCGTCATCGACACGCCTTCAGCGCCGGATTCACGCTCGTCGAGCTGCTCGTCGTGATCGCGATCATCGCGCTGCTCTTGACCCTCGTCACGCCGACGCTGTTCAAAGGGCGCGACGAGGCGAACCGGGTCGCGTGCCTTCAGAAACTGAAGGAGATCGGCAACAGCCTTCAGCTCTATCGCAGCCACCATGACGACAAGCTGCCGGCCGCGAGCGGAATCCGGTTCCTCCTCACGCCGTGGAAGTCGAGGGAGATCGACAACAACGAGCGGGTCGCCCGCATCTACCAGTGCCCCGGCGACCGCCTGGACTCGCCGTTCGACGAGGAGACGGGCGAGATCCGCATCTCCGACTTCGACCAGGCCGACTCCTCGATGATCTCGTACGCGGGCCGCGACACGCGAGCGTTCCCGATCAAGTACTCGGAATCGGGCACGCAGCTCGTCGGCTGCGACGACGACGAAGGCGAGGCGAACCACGCGATCGGCGTCAACCTGCTCTATGCCGACGGGTCGGTCGACTTCGTCCTTTTCGAGAAGCTCGAGATCGCCAGTCCGGAGGATTTCCGGGTCGGTCCCGACTCGACGATCGAGAAATTCCGGGTCGTGACGAACGACTAGCCGGTTCGTTGACCGTTCCTCAGACCGCTGATAGAATCCGCCGCTTCTCCCGGGCCATCCGAGGACGCGCCATGCAGATCGGTCGCACGCTCGCCGTCGCGCTCACGCTGTCCGTCGCCGCTGCGACGGCCGCCCCCGCCCCTGCCGAGGCGCAGGGACGGCGGAACTGGGAGCTGACCGTGACCGGGGCGAAGCTCGGCCGCGTGGCCGTCCCGTCGCCTCTCGGGCACAGGTCGAGCTACTGGTTCTTCGTCTTCACGATCGAGAACGACACCGGGGCGGACCGCCCGCTCCCGCTCTTCGTCCGAGGGTTCGACGACGAGGAGAGGACGTTCCACGAGGGGATCTACCCGGCCGCGGAGAAGATCGTCGAGGATCGCCTCCAAGGCGAGCGTCTCACGATCTCGGAACGCCCGAAGGAGATCAAGGACGGCGAGAAGCTCGAGATGCTCGCGATCCTCGGGCCGGTCAATCCCGAGGCGGACATCGTGTCCGTGGACGTCGTCGGCATCTCGGAGCCCGTCGTCCGCGAGAAGGGCAGGGAGTACCACCATCCCCGTGCGATGAGGTTCACGGCGCGCCGCAGCGGAGACGAGTTCCTGACCGGTCTCGACGTCGTCGAGGCCCACTCGAGCCGCTGGGTCGATCTCGGGGAGAGGCGTCCCCTCCCGAACGCCGCGCGGCCGAAGTCGTCGAGCCGCGAGTAGCGGAGAGAAGCCGGGAGCCTGAGCGAGCCATGATCAAGACGATTTCCGTCCGCAACGAAGACCGCGCGCCGCGCTGGCACCTCGTCGACGCGAGCGGCAAGATCCTCGGCCGCCTCGCGAGCCGAGTCGCCCGCATCCTCCAGGGCAAGCACCGCCCCATCTACACGCCTCACGTCGACACCGGCGACTTCGTCGTCGTGGTGAACGCCGCGGGAATCAAGGTGACGGGCCGGAAGATGGAGCAGGAGAAGCACTACCGCCATTCCGGCCACCTGGGCAGCCTGCGCGAGCGGACGTGGGGGAGCATCTTCGAGAAGCACCCCGAGAGGCTCGTCCAGATGGCCGTGAAGCGGATGATGCCGAAGACCAAGCTCGGCCGGAAAATGCTCGCGAAGCTCAAAGTGTACGCCGGTCCCGAGCACCAGCACGCGGCCCAGAAGCCCGAGCCGATCACGCTCTGATCGGCGGCAAGACACGCCGCGCCGACCCGACAGTCGAGAGGGACGAAAAGTGACGGCCGAAACGACGACCAAGACTCCGGACGTCTCCAACGGCACGGGCCGCCGAAAGACGTCGATCGCCCGCGTGCGCCTCCGCAGAGGCGAGGGCCGCATCCTCGTCAACCGTCGCGACTACGCGAGCTACTTCGCGACCGAGAAGGACCGCCTCCGCGTGACGTCCCCGCTCAAGGCGACGGGAACCTCCGAGCAGTTCGACGTCTTCGTGCGCGTGTCGGGCGGCGGCACGACCGGCCAGTCGGGCGCGATCATGATGGGCATCGCCCGCGCGCTCAAGAAGTACGACGCGTCGTTCGACGACAAACTGCGCGCCGAGGGCTTCCTCACGCGAGACGCGCGGATGAAGGAGCGAAAGAAGTACGGGCAGCGGGGCGCACGCCGCAGCTTCCAGTTCAGCAAGCGTTAGCCTTCGTCCTGCGGCCGGAAGAAAAAAATGCAAGGGGTCACGCACCCCTTGCATTTCTCGTTTCAGACAGTGTCGAAGGGTCCTTCGATTCAGTCAGCCATTTCCCTAGGGCAGATGATCAGGGTGTTGCTCCTCGTGTGATTGGGTTTCAATATCCGTTCGAACGAACGGCCGCTCCCTTCGGCTCACTGTCATCGGTTTCTCGGACAACGGCGCAGGCCTCACGGAAGGATCGAGCACTCACCGCGGAACGGACTTCGCCGGCGGTGGACCCGGCTACCTTCAGTTGAAGTGACCCCGCCCCTCGACACGAGGGCTCGGGATCGTGGTGCTCTGGCAACCCGCTCTGGTTTGGAACTCCCTTCAATCACGTGACCCGGGTTCACTTCCGTTTCGGCCATCCCAACGGAGCGATCGGTTCCCGTGAGGCCTGGGTGCGAATCGTCGTGGATCTCGAACGCCAGCCGACCCTAGCGACGCCCGTACCAAAAACCCGGAGCCTCCGCAGGATCGGCGCAAAGCGCTCCGAGCGAGCGACTTGCAGCGCGTGGACGCGCTCGGCGGACCGGAATCCCTGGCCACTCGGGAGATGTGGAATCGGCGGCGGTCGCATTCCACTGATCGATAAACACTTATACGGCAATGGTTTGCGAGGAGCCTCCCGAACCGCTCGACATGCCGCCCGGCTTTACAACCGCAAACGCGCTTCACACGCCGCCGGGAGGTTCGCATGAGGCGCCGGCGGGAGACTCCGCTCCTCGGACGGCAGCTCGTCGTCACTCGCGCGCGCGGCGACGGAGCGCGGCTCGCGCAGGCGCTTCGGGCGCTCGGCGCGGCCGTGGCGGTCTGTCCCGCGATCGAGATCGTGCCGCCTCGCGACCTCGGGCCTCTCCGCCGCGCTATCCGGGACCTCGCGAGCTTCGACTGGATCGTCTTCACGAGCCGGCACGCCGTCGAGCGGTTCTTCCGCGCGATCCCGCGCCCAAGACGGGGGGGGAGGAAGCTCAACCTCGCCGGCCGGAAGGTCGCCGCCGTCGGACCGGCGACGCGCGACGCGCTCCGCGCGCGGGGCGTCGCCGTCCGCTTCGTGCCGGACCGCTCCGACGCCGAGTCCCTCGGCCGCGCCCTGGCGCGGCGAGGGCGACTTGAAGGTCGATCCGTCCTCCTGCCGAGGAGCGCGATCGCGCCGCCCGATCTCGCGTCGGGCTTGCGGCGCGCGGGCGCGATCGTCGCCGACGTTCCGGCCTACACGACCCGGACTCCGCGGCCGGGACGCGCCGCGGAGCGCATGCGACGACTCGTGCGAAAGGGCCGCATCGACGCCTTCCTCCTCGCCTCCGGCAGCGCGGCGCGGGGCGTTCTCGCTCTCCTCGGTCGCCGCGGCGGCGCGGCTCGCGGGCTCAAGGCGCTCGCCATCGGACGATCGACCGCGGCCGAGGCGAGGCGACTCGGCTTCACGGTCCTCGGAGTCGCGCGCGAGCCGAGCGACGAGGGGCTCCTCGCCGCCACGGTCGAGCGCCTGCGCGGCGGCGGCGCACGATCGTCCTGACCCGGCCCCAGAGCCTCCTCCTCGCTCGGCAGCGCCCTCGAGGCTTGAAGACTCTATAATCGCACCGCGGAAACGAACTCAGAGCGGTCGCGATCGATCGGCGGCGCCGGGCAGCGAGAAGGACATGGCAGGACATTCCCACTGGGCGAGCATCAAGCACAAGAAGGGCGCCGTCGACAAGAAGCGCGGCAAGCTCTTCAGCAAGCTCGCACGGAACATCATGACCGCCGCCCGCAACGGGGGCGGCGACCCCGACATGAACCTGAAGCTCCGATACGCGCTGGACAAGGCGCGTCTCGCGAGCATGCCGAAGGACAACATCGAGCGCGCCGTGAAAAAGGGCACCGGGGAGCTCGAGGGAGTGAATTTCGAGGAGGTCCTCTACGAGGGCTACGGCCCGGGCGGCATCGCGATCATCCTCGAGGGGCTCACCGACAACCGGGCCCGCACGGCCGGCGAGATCCGGAACATCTTCGAGAAGAACGGCGGGAAGCTCGGCGACTCCGGCTCCGTCTCGTTCCAGTTCGACAAGAAGGCCGTTCTCACGATCCCCACCGGGACGGCGAGCGAAAACGACGTGATGGCCGCGGCGCTCGACGCGGGAGCCGACGACATGCGCACGTCGGGCGACGTCTACGAGATCCTGGCCCCGCCGACGGCGCTCGAGGAGGTTCGCGCGGCGCTCGCCGGGAAGCGCCTCGACGTGCGCTCGGCCGAAGTCGCGATGATCCCGAAGGCGACCGTCCCTCTCGACGCGTCGGCCGCAAAGCGCGTCTTCAACCTCCTCGAGATCTTCGAGGATCACGAGGACATCCAGAACGTCTTCTCGAACTACGACGTTCCGGAGGATGTGATGAACCAGCTCGCGGCGAGAGAGTCCGGGGACTGACCTTCGGCCCCGTCTCGCGTCACGGCTCCGCCTTCCCGCCGGCGCCCTTCCTCCGCTCGCCCTCGGCCGCCGCTTCGTCGAACCGGAACTCCCGGATTCCGAGGAGCTCGAGGAACTTCCACGCCCGCGCCACGCGGAACTCCGCGATCCGTCCCGGCGGCGGTTCGTCGCCGCCTCCGAGGGGCACGTCGACCACTGTCCGGCCGTCCGACACGCTCACGTACGCCGGAACGTCCCGGTCGAGACCGACCTTCCGCGTGATCGCGCGGCCAGCGCCGTCGTCCGCCACCCACTCGCAGAACGGCTCGTTCACGAGCACGATCTCGCCCACCTGGCCTTCCGCCGCGAGCTCGACCCGCGCCGTCGTCCCGTCCGGGGAGTACTCGACCCTGGCGATGTCGCTCTCGAGGAAGAGCGCGAGCTCCCGCCTGTGCTGGCGCATGAACGAGTCCCGCCCGAGCGTGTACGTGTTGTAGCTCAGGTCCATCTCGGTCTTGAGGCGCGACGCGAGCGAGCGGAACTCGAACTCGTAGTTGTCGGCGACGTTGGCTCGCTGGAACGAACGGAGGGCCTGCTCGGGCGTCGCGAGCGAGTACTCGGCGACGTCGGCCGAGCGGCAGGACGCGAAGGCGAGAATGAGGGCGGCGAGAGTCGTCCGGGCGGGCATCGCGGTTTCTCTCCGGGTAGTGCGGCCGAACCGCTATTATCATGTCGCCGAAGAACGCGCGGGCCCGCCCGCACCCATCGAAGGGAAACTCCTTGGCCCGGAAGCCGATCGGCCAGATCCTGAAGGAGCAGGGACTCCTCGACGACGACAAGATCGCCGAGGTCTCGCGCCACCAGTACCAGCACGGCGGGCTCTTCGGGGAGGCCGCGATCGCGCTCGGCTTCGTCGGGGAGGTCGACGTGACGCGCGCGCTCGCGAAGCAGCACGACCTCCCGTTCGTGAACCTCGAGAAGGGCACGATCGCCCCCGACGTGCTGAAGAAGGTGCCCCAGAGCGTCGTGCGCGAGTTCGGGATCCTGCCGCTCAAGGAAGCCGGCGGCGACCTCATCGTCGCGATCGGGAAGCCCGGAGACCTCTACCAGCTCGACCAGGTGCAGTTCGTCCTCAACCGGAAGGTGCGGCCGGCGCTCGCGACGCCCGGCGCGCTCGCGGCCTCGATCGAGCGCCTTTACGGCTTCGCGCCCGGTTCGGAGCCCGTGACGAAGGGCGCCGGCAAAAAGCCCGACGTCCGGGCCCCGGGCACCGGCCCGGCCGGCGCCGAGGACGACGAGGACGCCCCCATCATCCGGCTCGTGCACCAGACCCTCGAGGACGCGCTCGAGGCGCGGGCGAGCGACGTCCACGTCGAGCCCTTTCCGACGCGGGTTCGGGTCCGCTTCCGCGTCGACGGAGTCCTCGTCGAGGCGGCGTCCCACCCGAAGCACCTCCAGGGCCCCCTCGTCTCGCGCCTGAAGATCATGGCCGGGATGGACATCGCCGAGAAGCGGAGGCCTCAGGACGGCCGCATCCAGGTCCGGCTCCTCGACCGCGAAATCGACATCCGCGCCTCGGCTCTCCCGGCCAACCACGGCGAGAGCATCGTCATGCGCCTTCTCGACAAGGAGAGGGGCCTCGTCTCGCTCCGCGAGCTCGGATTCCACGCCGACGACTACCGCCGCTTCAAGGCGATGATCCGCAAGCCGAACGGCATCTTTCTCGTGACGGGCCCGACCGGCTCCGGAAAGACCACGACGCTCTACGCGGCCCTCCAGGAGCTCAATCGGCCCGACGTGAAGATCATCACGGCGGAGAACCCGGTCGAATACCACATCGCCGGCATCAACCAGTGCGAGGTGCGCCACAAGATCGGAGTCGACTTCGGGCGGATCCTCAGAGCCATGCTCCGCCAGGCCCCGAACATCATCCTCGTCGGCGAGATCCGAGACGCCGAGACCGCGAACATCGCCGTCCAGGCCGCCCTCACCGGCCACCTCGTCTTCTCGACGCTCCACACGAACGACGCGCCGAGCGCGCTCATGCGACTCATGGACATCGGCGTCAAGCCGTTCCTCGTCTCGACCGCCGTGCAGGGGGTGATGGCGCAGCGCCTCGTACGCGTGCTCTGCCCGCGGTGCAAGACGCCTCATCACCCACAGGAGTCCGAGCTCCGCGCCGCCGGGATCCCGCCCTCGCTCGTCGCCGGCAAGACGATCTACCGCGCCGCGGGCTGCGGCGAGTGCCGGAACACCGGCTATCGCGGCCGCGCCGGGGTCTTCGAGCTGATGGAGATGGACCCGGTGCTCCGCGACCTCGTGTTCCACGGAGCCTCCGCGCTCAAGATCCGGGACCAGGCCCGCCTCTCGGGCGGGATGGTGAGCCTCCACGACGACTGCGTGAGAAAGGTCCTCGACGGCGTCACGTCGCTCGACGAGGTCGTGCGGACCGCGCAGACGGCGGATGTCTTCGAGGGCGCCGCGTGAGGAAGACGGCCGAGGACCGACCACGGGAAGGGACCCAGCCACGATGATCGACGTGAAGACGCTCCTCGACCTCGTCGTGAAGGAAGAAGCCTCCGACCTCCACATCAGCGTGGGGCGGCCCCCGGTCCTGAAGCGCTCCGGGCGGCTCCGCAACGTGAACGTCCCGCCGCTCACGGCGGCCGACACGGAGGCGATCGTGGCCGCGCTCGCCCCGGAGCGATCGGCGGAGGAGCTTCACCGGCGCGGGTCCGCGGACTTCGGCTACGCGCACGAGAACGGCGCGCGATTCCGCGTCAGCGTCTACCGGCAGCGGGGGTTCAAGCAGGCGACCCTCCGCCTCATCCCCTCGCGGATCCGGCCGTTCGAGGATCTCGGCCTTCCCGAGACGATCAAGAGGATCCTGACGAAGACGCGCGGGCTCGTCCTCGTCACGGGGCCGACCGGCTCCGGCAAGACCACGACGCTCGCCGCGATGGTCGACTACATCAACGCCAACTTCGACCGCCACATCATCACGATCGAGGACCCGATCGAGTACTACCACGAGCACAAGAAGTCGGTGATCACGCAGCGCGAGGTGGGAGCCGACGTCGAGTCGTTCGAGGAAGGGCTCCGGCGCGCTCTCAGGCAGGCGCCCGACGTCATCCTCCTGGGCGAGATGCGAGACCTCGAGACGATCTCGGCGGCCATCACCGCGGCGGAGACGGGCCATCTCGTCTTCGGCACGCTCCACACGACCGGCTCGACCCGCACCGTCGACCGCATCATCGACGCGTTCCCCGCGAACCAGCAGGAGCAGATCCGCGCGCAGCTCGCGGTGTCGATCGTCGCGGTGATCTCGCAGGTGCTCATTCCCCGGGGCGACAAGGAAGGGGTCATCGCTGCGTACGAGATCATGTTCATGACCCCCGCGATCGAGAACCACATCCGGAAGAACGAGTCGTTCAAGATCACGTCCGCGATCCAGACGAGCAAGAAGCTCGGAATGACTCTTCTCGACGACATGCTCTTCGACCTCCTCCGCGAGGGGAAGATCTCCTACGACAGCGCGATGGCGAAGGCTCAGCACCCGCGCGACTTCGAGGACAAGCTCCGCGGCGCCGGCCTCGTCCGCGGCGGAGGCGACGGCGGATGACGGGTCCGTCCGAGCGGCCGCGGAAGCTCCTGGGCCAAGTCCTGAAGGAGATGGGCCTCGCCCACGAAGGGCAGGTCCAGGAGGCTCTCGCCGTCCAGCGCAAGAGGGGCGGGGTCATCGGCAAGGTCATGCGCGACCTGGGCTTCGTGACCGAGGCGCAGGTGACCCTCGCGCTCGGACGCCAGGCGGGCCTCGAGGTCGTGGACGTGAAGCCGCTGTCGCCCACGCCGGAAATCCTCTCGCTCGTGCCGGCGGCCACGGCGCGGCTCCTGCGGATCGTGCCGGTACGGCTCGATGCGGGCCTCCTCACGGTCGCGATGGCCGACCCCATGAACGTCGCCGCGCTCGACGACCTCCGCTTCACGCTCTCTTTGGAGGTGAAGGGGGCCATCGCGGACGAAGCGGACGTCGTCGCCGCCATCGCGCGGATCTACGGTCCCGAGAAGTCCGCGGGTAAAGACGCGCTGCACGACGCGGTGAAGGAAGCCGAGAAGGAGCTCGAGGACGCGGCCGGCGGGCCGGCGGCCTTCGACCTCTCGGACCGGGAGGCGATGGCGAAGTCGGCCCCCGTCGTCAAGCTCTTGAACTTCATCCTCCTCCAGGCGATCCGCGACCGCGCGAGCGACATCCACCTCGAGCCGTTCGAGCGCGACTTCAAGATCCGCTACCGCGTCGACGGCTCGCTCTTCGAGCTCGAGTCGCCGCCGCGGCACCTGGCGGAAGCGCTCGTGTCGCGCGTCAAGGTCATGGCGAACCTCGACATCGCCGAGACGCGCGTCCCCCAGGACGGCCGGATCGAGCTCTCGGTGTCGGGCCGCCCGGTCGACATCCGCGTCTCGACCCTCCCGACGATCTTCGGCGAGTCGTGCGTGATGCGCGTCCTCGACCGGAGCGTCGTTTCGCTCGACCTCGAGAGGCTCGGCCTCCGTCCCGACGATCTAAAGACGGTCCGCCGCCTCCTCGACCTGCCGCACGGCATCGTCCTCGTCACGGGGCCGACCGGCTCCGGCAAGACGACCACGCTCTACTCGGCCTTGAACGCCGTGAACGACGTGGGGCTCAAGATCATCACGACCGAGGATCCCGTCGAGTACGACATCGAAGGGATCGTCCAGGTGCCGATCAACGACGAGATCGGCGTCACCTACGCCGCGTGCCTGCGCTCGATCCTCCGGCAGGACCCCGACGTCATCCTCGTGGGCGAGATCCGCGACGCCGAGACCGCCCGCATCGCGATCGAGGCGAGCCTCACCGGCCACCTCGTCTTCTCGACCCTCCACACGAACGACGCGCCGTCAGCCATCACGCGCCTCATCGACATCGGCGTCGAGCCGTTCCTCCTCTCCGCCACGCTCGAGGCGATCGTCGCCCAGCGGCTCGTGCGGCGCGTGTGCGCGAGCTGCCGCATCGAGTACGCTCCCGACGAGGCCGTCCTCCGCGAGCTGTCGCTCGCGGAAGGGGACGTCCGGGGCAAGAAGTTCGCGCGCGGGAAGGGGTGCGAGAAGTGCCACGGGTCCGGCTACTCCGGGCGGCTCGCCCTCTACGAGCTCCTCCTCGCGTCGGACCGGGTGAAGCAGATGATCCTCGACGGGAAGTCGGTCGACGCGATCCGCCTCGCGGCTCGGGAGGACGGCATGCGGACGCTGCGCGAGAGCGGCCTCCTCGCGATCGGCGACGGCCTCACGACCGTGGAGGAGATCCTGCGCGAGACGTGACGGCGCCGCGTTTCTGCTAAGATCCGGTCGAGAAAAGAGAACCGGAAAGGGGGGCCGCTCCTGCGGCCCGCGCTCATGCCGACGCTCAAGAAAACCGCTCCTCCCGTCGCCCGGCCGGCGGGATTCGATCCACTCGCCGAGCGGGCCTCGGGCGCCGAGAAGGGGAGCCGCCTCCGTGGCCGCGTCGGCACCGCGGCGCTCGCGCAGTTCACGACGCAGCTCGCCGTTCTCCAGAGCTCCGGCCTCCCGATCGTCCGGAGCCTCAGGATCCTCGCCGGCCAAGAGAAGCCCGGACTCCTCAAGAGCACGGTGACGAGAGTGCGCGAAGACGTCGAGGGCGGGACGTCGCTCTCCGAGGCGCTCTCGAAGCACCCGAAGGTGTTCGACACCCTCTACGTCAACATGGTGAAGGCCGGAGAGGCCGGCGGCGCGCTCGACACGATCCTCGTGAGGCTCGCCGGCTTCATGGAGAAGGCGCAGGCGCTCCGGGCTCAGATCCGCTCCGCGTCGATCTACCCGACGGTCGTGTTCTCGCTCGCCCTCCTCGTCCTCTTCGTGGTCATGACGCTCGTCGTGCCGAAGTTCCAGGAGTTCCTCGCGGATCTCGGACGCGACCTCCCACCGCTCACGGTCGCCGTGCTCAAGACGAGCGAGGTCCTGAGGCAATACTGGTACGCCTTCCTCGGGCTCCCGGTCCTATTCGTCGTCGGGCTCAAGCTCCTCGGCCGCACCGCGAAAGGGAGGCTCTTCCTCGACCGCGTCCGTCTCAAGCTCCCGCTCTTCGGCCCCATCCTCCACAAGAACATCATCACGCGCTTCTGCCGGACGCTCGCGACGCTCCTCTCGTCCGGCGTCCCGATCCTCGAGTCGTTCGGCATCGTCCGCAATTCGATCGGGAACCGCGTCGTCGAGAACGCGATCGACGACGTCCGCGCGAGCGTTCGCGAGGGGGAGGGCATTGCCCGCCCGCTCGGCGAGTCCGGCCTCTTCGACGACCTCATCGTCAACATGGTCGACGTGGGCGAGAAGACCGGAGAATTGGACAAGATGCTGTCGCGAATCGGCGATTCGTACGAGAACCAGGTCGACCGGCTTGTGAAGGGGTTCGTCTCGGTTCTCGAGCCGCTCCTCATCATCGTCATCGGCGGCGTCGTGCTCGTCATCATCCTCTCGATCTTCCAGCCCCTCCTCCGCCTGATGGAATCGCTGCAGTCGCGCTGACCCGGACTCCGCGCCGTCATGACGCTCCGCAAGCGGCTCGTTCTCGCGATCGCCTCGGTGAACGCGGCGATCCTCCTCTCGCTCGCGATCTCGGCCACGATCGACGCGCGCGAGCGCAAGCGGGAGGAGACGCGCAAGCACGAGGAGAGCCTCAACCAGACGGTCACGATCCTCTCGCACCTCGTCGACGTCCTCGCCACGCAAGGGCGCTCGGAGGACCTCGTCCGGAGGTTGCTCGCGCTCAGGACGTGGCAGTCGCTCGAGGATCCGACCATCTGGAGCCCGAGCCGCGACTCGCAGAAGGAGGACATTTTCCTCAATCCTCGCGGCCGAAAGGCCTCGCGGCACAGGCCGGACGGGCGCGAGCTGCGCTCGTTCATCCTCGAGGCGATGGAGCGCGGCGAACCGGTCCGCCACGGCGACGCCGTCGCCGCTCCGATCGTCACGGGCTCCGGCCCCGATCGCCGGGAGTGGGGGGGCGTCTACTTCCGGATCCCGACGTCCGAGGCGGCCGACATCCGCCCGCTCGTCAGCGTGCCGAACATCGTCGCGATGATGGCCGGCGCCACGGTTCTGGTGTCGATGCTCATGTTCTGGTTCCTCTCGCGCTCGGTCCTCCGCCCGCTCGCCGAGCTGACCGACGCGAGCCAGCGCGTGGGGCGCGGCGACTACAGCCGGCCGGTCCCGCGCTACCGCGCGGACGAGATGGGGGAGCTCGTCACGGCCTTCAACTCGATGATGCGCGACGTCGGCGACCTGCGCGAGAACATGGAGGCCCGGATCGCGGAAGCGGCCGAGAAGATCCGACGCGCGGAGCGGCACCTCGTCACCGCCCAGAAGCTGGCTGCGACGGGGCAGCTCGCGGCAGGCATCGCGCACGAGATCAACAACCCGCTCGGCGGGATGATGAACGTGGTCCGGAGCCTGGTCACGCGGGACGTGCCCGCGGAGAAGCGGCGAGAGTATCTCGCCATCGTCGAGGACGGTCTCCGGCGCATCCAGGACACGGTGAAGAAGGTCCTCCTCTTCTCGCCGCGCAAGGTCTCGCCGCAGCCCTTCGACCTCCGGCAGTCGCTCGCCCGGGCCCTGTCGCTCGTCCAGCACCGCATCGACAAGCAGGCGGTCTCGTTCTCTGCGCGGCAGCCCGATCATCCGGTTCTCGTGTTCGGCGACGCCGCGGAGGTTCAGCAGGTCTTCCTCAACCTCCTCATCAATGCGCTCGACGCCCTCCGCGGGATCGACCGGGAGCGGACGCTCTCGGCGACGCTCGAGATCGCTGGCGAGGAGGCTGTCGTCTCGATCGCGGACAACGGCTGCGGGATGGACGCCGAGCACGCCGAGAGGGCGTTCGACCTCTTCTTCACGACCAAGGACCCCGGCGAGGGGACCGGACTCGGCCTCGCGATCGTCCACAACATCGTCGCGGCGCACGGAGGGCGCGTCGAGATCCGGAGCGAGAAGGGCGCCGGCACCGTGCTCGAGGCCCGGTTTCCGCGGATTCCGGGCCCGGCGGACTGACGGGACGGGGGAAGCGCCAGGCGGGGCGGCGGAGGAGCGGAGAAGGGGACCTTGTCCGCTTTCGCCGGTCCGTGCTAGCATCCCGGTCGTCCGAGCCGGGAGCCGGAGGTCCGCTCCGGCCGTCCCGTCGCGGGCGTTCGGGTTTCGACGAGGAAAAGAAAGGGCCGCGCCGGGCGCGCGGGCGGCCGGACGGGCGGGGTCGACGCCTCCCGCCGGCCGCGCGAAACATCGAGGAGGCTTTTCGGTGGACGAGAAGGACCGGTTTTTTTCGTTCGAGCGTGCCCTGCGCGAGCTGAAGCTCAAGGAGGACGAGCTGAAACGCCTCGTCTCCGAGGGGGAGATCCGCGCTTTCCGCGACGAGGACAAGATGAAGTTCCGTCGCGAGGACATCGAGCGGCTGAAGAAAAAGGCCGACAAGCCCGACTTCTCGAAGGGGCCGTCGGACGCGAGCGCCGACACCCTCGCCGACGACCTGGTCTTCGAGGAGGAGGAGCTGAGCCTCGGAGACGACGAGCCCGGCATGCAGACCGCGCCCATCAGCGAGGACACCCTCGTCGACGACGATGACGACGTCGGCATGACCACGGAGCCCATTTCGAAGGGCGAGAAGGCGTCGCGCCGCGAGAGCGCCGCGGCCGCCAAGCGGAGCCCCGCTCCGACCGGGCGCGGGACCCGCATCCGCGGGGCCCAGGAGTCGCGCGAGCAGTCAAACCCTCTCATGACGGCGGTCATCGTCCTGTCGTCGGTCGTGCTCTTCCTCGGCATCTTCGTCGCCGTCGATCTCTTCCAGGATCGGAAGGGCGACTTCACGAGCGGCATCGTCGATTTCTTCGGAGAGAACTTCTCGAGCGAGTGACGCCGAAGGCGCGGCTCTCGCTCGTCGCGGAAGTGGCGGACGTGCACATCGGGGAGGGGCATCGCCCCAGGGATTCACGGAGGTCATTCCATGCGGATGGGCTTCAAGCTGGCGGCGGTGGCGGCGGCGTGGGCCGTTGTCACTGGGTGCGTTTCGAAGGGCGAGTACCTGGACGCGACCACGGGGATCGAGAACCGCGACCGCGTCATCAAGAACCTGCAGTCGGAGAACGACAACCTCTCCGCCCGGCTCCGGACGCTTCAGCACGAGCTCTCGCTCAAGTCGGCCGAGCT
>Ga0187892_10001061_pt1 | contig 66577 bp, 70 predicted proteins | sample MA1701073metaG_FD_139345 | JGI IMG/M metagenome (GOLD analysis project Ga0187892, IMG submission 139345) | Bio-ooze microbial communities from a basaltic lava cave in the Kipuka Kanohina Cave System on the Island of Hawaii, USA - MA170107-3 metaG ... | reverse complement strand
GATGGGGCTGATGGGGTTCATCGTCGTGCACCCGAAGAACCCGGCCTTCATGCGCGTCGACCGCGACTTCGTGTTCCTCATCAACGCCTACGACATCGAGCCCGGCGCCCGCACGCCGAAGGTGAACACGATGCTCGACTTCAACCTGTGGAGCTGGAACAGCCGCGTGTTCCCGGGCATCGACCACCTCGCGGTCCGCCGGGGCGACCGGGTGCGCGTCCGGATGGGCAACCTGACGATGACGAACCATCCGATCCACCTGCACGGCTACGACTTCAAGGTGACCTGCACCGACGGCGGCTGGGTGCGGCCCGAGGCGCAGTGGCCCGAGGTCAGCATCGACGTTCCGGTCGGGGCGATGCGCGCGTTCGAGTTCGACGCCGTCGAGCCCGGCGACTGGGCGTTCCACTGCCACAAGTCGCACCACACCATGAACGCGATGGGCCACAACGTGCCGACGATGATCGGGGTGGACCACCGCGGGGTCGCCCGTAAGATCATGAACCTCGTGCCCGACTACATGGTCATGGGGGAAAGGGGCATGGCGGACATGGGCGAGATGGAGATGCCGCTTCCCGAGAACACCCTGCCGATGATGACCGGCGCCGGCCCGTTCGGCCCGATCGAGATGGGCGGGATGTTCACCGTCGTGAAGGTCCGCGACGGCCTCGCGCGCAACGACTACAAGGACCCGGGCTGGTACCGGCACCCGCCGGGCACCGTCGCCTACGAGTGGACGGGCGAGCCGCAGAAGGTCGCGCGCGCCGAGGACGCGCCGCAGCCCGACGCCCGGACTTTGACCGTCCGCCGCGGTGGCGGACATCAGCAACACTGACCAGGAGATCTCGGAAATGCACATGCCCATCGTTCTTGCCGCCTTGCTCGCCGCCGTAGCGCCCGCTGCCTTCGCGCACGGAGGGAGCCACGACAAGAAACCTACGCGCAAGGACAGCGCGCAGATCGTCGAGGAGAAGCCGTTCGGCCGCGCCGGCGACCCGGCGAAAGCGACCCGCACCGTCCGCATCGAGGGCCGGGACACCATGCGGTACACGCCATCGCGGATCACCGTGAAGCAGGGCGAGACCGTCCGCTTCGTCGTGAAGAACGCGGGCAAGCTGATGCACGAGACGGTGATCGGGACCAAGGACGAGCTCGACGAGCACTACGAGCTCATGAAGAAGTTCCCCGAGATGGAGCACGACGAGCCGCACATGGTGCACCTCAAGCCCGGCGAGACGGGCGAGATGTTCTGGGAATTCACCAAGGCGGGCGAGTTCTTCTTCGCGTGCCTCATCCCCGGCCACTACGAGGCGGGGATGTTCGGGACGATCAAGGTCGTTGCCAGATAGGAGTCCGACGATGAAGACGCTGCTGCCCTGCTTGACTGCCGCGCTCCTGGTCTACGCCGCACCCGCGGCCGCGCAGTCCGCGGCCGATCATGCGAGCCGCCACGCCGACGCGCCGGTGCAGGTCGCTCAAGGCCCCGCGCTCGCCGACGGCGAGGTCCGCAAGGTCGACAAGGAGGCGAAGAAGGTCACCATCAAGCACGGCCCGATCCCGAGCCTCGACATGCCCGGGATGACGATGGTGTTCCAGGTGAAGGATCCGGCGATGCTCGACCAGGTGAAGGCCGGCGACAAGATCAAGTTCCAGGCGGAGAAGATCGGCGGCGCATTCATCGTGACGCGCATCGAGAAGTGAAGGAGCGGGTCATGAGACGAGTCATCGCAGCGCTGCTGGTGGCGGCGAGCGCGACGGCGCTCGCTCAGTCGCATCAGCCCTACGCGGGGCAGGAAGCTCGCGCGCTCAAGGCGCTCTCGGCGGAGGAGATCGACGGCTATCTCGCGGGGGCGGGCATGGGCTTCGCCAAGGCGGCGGAGCTCAACCGGTACCCGGGACCGATGCACTCGCTCGAGCTCGCGGGCGAGCTCGGTCTCGACGCCGGCCAGCGGGCGGCGATGGAGGCGCTGATGAAGCGCCACAAGGCCGACGCGCGCGCCCTCGGCGCGGAGGTCGTGCAGCTCGAGCGCGAGCTCGACGCGCTGTTCGCCGAGCGGCGGGCGACGCCGGAGGCGGTGAACGCGAAGACCGCCGAGATCGGCGCCGCGCTCGGCCGCTACCGCGCCTCGCATCTCACGACGCACATCGCCGCGACGCAGCTGCTCACGCAGGCGCAGGTCGCCAAGTACGCGGAATTGCGTGGCTACGGCCCGGCGGGCGCGCTGCGCCACCGCCACTAGCGCGTGATGGCGGCGGCACGGTGGTTCCGAACGACGGCGAACGGCGCAGGGGTGCGGGGCGGTTCTGGACGAGCGTCGCCCTCGCAGTGCCGCTCGTCGCGTTGTCGCTCGTCCACGATCGGCTGGGCGGGCACGTGTTCTCGGGCGGCTGGATGCGGGGCGCGATGCTCGTGGAGCTCGGCCTCGCGACGATCATCGTGCTGGGGTGCGGGTGGCCCGTGCTGACGCGGCTACGGCGTGTATTCCAGCGGGGTGGCTTTGACGCCGTCGCGCTGCTCGGATTCGCCGCGGCCGTCGCGTATGCCCACGGCGTCCTCGCGGTCGCCGTGCCTGGTGTCTTTCCCGGCGAGCTGCAGAATCCCCACGGGCTCGTGGAGCCCCGTCTCGAAGTGGCGGCGCTGCTGACCGCGGTGGCGCTGCTCGTGCGCTGGCGGCGCGCAGCCGCCCGCCCGTACGGATGACCGAGTCCGCGGCGCGCCTCAGGCCAGCGTCGCGCGTGTTCTTGGACGGAGCCGCTCGCGCCGCGGCGGCGCCGCGAGCTCCGAGGGTCGCTGGAGGGTCCGGATGATCGGGCAGGGAACCCGGCCGTGCGCGTGCTCGCACTCGCGGATCAGCGTCGCCAGGACTCGCTTGATCGCGGCGAGATCGGCGATCCGGGCCTCGATCTCCGCGAGCCGCTGGCTCGCGAGCTGGCGGGCGCGCACGTGACCCGTGCCGTCGTTCAGCTGCAGCAGGACGGCGACTTCGTCGAGCGAGAAGCCGAGCGCCTGCGCGCGCTTGATAAAGCGCAAGCGGTCCACATCTTCCGCGGGGTAGAGTCGCTGGCCGCCGTACGGCTTCGGCGGCGTGGCGAGGAGCTTGCGCCGCTGGTAGTAGCGGATGGCCTCGATCCCGACCCCGGCGGCGCGGGCGAGCGTCCCGATTCGCAACGGCTGAACTTGCATAGCGACCCCTTGACCCTGTGCTCGGGTACGGATTCTAGACTGCGTGCCCTCGAACCTCGACGACCAGGAGACAGTCATGCAGCACCGCTCTAGCGACCATGCGCCGGGCGCAGGCCACGGGCACGAGGACCACGATCACGCCCATTGCGGCCACGCCGCGCACGGGCACGCCCATCACGAGCATCACGCGCATGGGCAGGCGCCCGCGCGGCACGAGCCGCCGCCGGCGGTGACGGCCGGCACCAAGCTCGAGTGGACCTGCCCGATGCACCCGGAGATCGTCCGGGACGCCCCGGGCAACTGCCCGATCTGCGGCATGGCGCTCGAGCCGCGCACCGCGACCCTCGAGGACGTCGAGAACGTCCACCTGAAGGACGTGACGCGCCGCTTCTGGGTGAGCGTCGCGCTAAGCCTGCCGCTCGTCGTTACGGCGATGGCCGAGATGATCTGGGGCGCAGCGGTCCGTCACGCGGTCCCGGAGTGGGTGTTCGGCTGGGGCCAGCTCGCGCTCGCGACGCCCGTGGTGCTCTGGGGCGGCTGGCCGTTCTTCGAGCGAGCGTGGATCTCGTTCCGCACGCTGCGGTTGAACATGTACAGCCTGATCGGGCTCGGCGTCGCGGTCGCCTACGTCTTCAGCGTGTTCGCGGTCCTCTTCCCCGGAGCATTGCCGGAGGCGTTCATGACGCACGGCATGGCGCCGCTCTACTTCGAGGCGGCCGCGGTGATCACGACGCTCGTGTTGCTAGGCGAGGTACTGGAACTCCGGGCGCGCTCGCAGACCTCGAGCGCGGTGCGCTCGCTGCTCGGGCTCGCGCCCAACACCGCGATCCGCGTGGCGCCGGACGGCGCGGAGCGCGAGGTGCCGCTCGCCGACGTGAAGGCCGGCGACGTCCTGCGCGTGCGCCCGGGGGCGAAGATCCCGGTCGACGGCGTGGCGACCGAGGGCCGCTCGGTGGTCGACGAGTCGATGATCACCGGCGAGCCGGTGCCGGTGGAGAAGACGGCGGGCAGCCCGGTGACCGCCGGCACGGTCAATCAGACCGGCAGCTTCCTGATGCGCGCCGAGAAGGTGGGGGCCGACACGCTGCTCGCGCAGATCGCCCAGCTCGTGAGCGAGGCGTCGCGGTCGCGCGCCCCCATCCAGCGGCTGGCGGACCGGGTCTCGGCCTGGTTCGTTCCGGGGGTGATGGCGGTCGCCGCCGTGGCCGCGATCGTCTGGGTCGCCTTCGGCCCGGAGCCGAGGCTCGCCAACGCGCTCCTCGTGGCGGTGTCGGTGCTGATCATCGCGTGTCCTTGTGCGCTCGGGCTCGCCACGCCGATCTCGGTGATGGTTGGCATCGGCCGCGGAGCCCTTGACGGCGTGCTGATCAAGGACGCCGAGGCGCTGGAGCTCATGGAGAAGGTCACGACGCTGGTCGTCGACAAGACCGGCACGCTCACCGAGGGGAAGCCCGCGGTGCAGGCGGTCGAATCGGTCGGCGGGCTTGGCGAGGCGGAGCTCCTGCGGCTCGCGGCGAGCCTCGAGCGCGCGAGCGAGCATCCGCTCGCCGCCGCGATCGTCGGCGCCGCCGAGGCGCGCGGGATCGCGCTCGCGTCGGTCGAAGGGTTCCAGTCGGTGACCGGCAAGGGCGTCCACGGCACGATCGGCGGCCGGCGCGTCGCCATCGGCAACGCCAAACTGCTCGCCGACGCTGGAATCGACGCGGGCCAGCTCGAGGGGCGGGCGCAGGCCCTGCAGGCGGAAGGTCAGACCGTCATGCTCGTCGCCGTCGACGGGAAGGCCGCGGGCCTGATCGGGGTCGCCGATCCGATCAAGGGCTCGACGCCCGAGGCGGTGCGACTGCTGAAAGACGAGGGCGTGCGCATCGTGATGCTCACCGGCGACAACCGCAGCACCGCCAAGGCGGTCGCCGGCAAGCTCGGCCTCGACGACTACGTCGCCGAGGTCCTGCCGCAGGACAAGCACGAGGTCGTCAAGGCGCTGCAGGCGAAGGGCGAGATCGTCGCCATGGCCGGCGACGGCATCAACGACGCTCCGGCGCTCGCGCAGGCGAACGTCGGCATCGCGATGGGCCACGGGACGGACATCGCGATGCAGAGCGCGCGCGTGGTGCTGGTGAAGGGCGACCTGCGCGGGATCGCGAAGGCGCGGCGGCTTTCTCGCGCCACCATGCGGAACATCCGGCAGAACCTGTTCTTCGCGTTCGTCTACAACGCGCTCGGCGTGCCGATCGCGGCCGGCGTGCTGTTCCCGTGGCTGAAGCTGCTCCTCAACCCGATGATCGCGAGCGCGGCGATGAGCCTCTCGTCGGTGTCGGTGATCGGCAACGCGCTGCGGCTGCGGGGGACGCGGCTTTGACGCGCGCGCCGGCGGCTAAGCCACCCCGCAGATCCGCGGCAAGAGCTCGCTGATCGGGCCCGACAGCCGCGCGTCCGCGAGCGCGTCCATGGGCGTGGGCTCGGCGTTGAGGATCACGATCTTCGCGCCCGCGGCGCGCGCGGCGGGCACGGTGCCCGCCACCGGATAGACCTGCAGGCTCGTCCCGACCGAGAGGAACACCTCGGCCTCCGCCGCGACGAGCATTGCCCGCTCGATCACCTCCGGGACGAGCGCCTGGCCGAAGGAGATGGTCGCGCTCTTCAGGATCCCACCGCAGGTTCGGCAAGGCGGGTCCTCCTCGCCGGCCGCCACGCGCGCGAGCGTCTCGGGCATCGGTCCGAGCCACCCGCAGCTCATGCACACGACCTTGCGCATCGTGCCGTGCACCTCGATCACGCGCGCGGGCGCGTTGCCGGCGAGCTGATGCAGCTCATCGATGTTCTGCGTGATGAGCGCGTGCAGCTTGCCGCGGCGCTCGAGCTGGGCGAGCGCGAGGTGGCCCGCGTTCGGTTTCGCGCGCCACGCGGGGTGCTCCATGCGGGAGCGCCACGCCGCCTTGCGCACCGCCGGGTCCGCCATGTAGTAGCGGATGTCGGAGAGCTTCTCCGCGGCCGGATTCCGCGTCCACACGCCCTGCGGCCCGCGGAAGTCGGGAATGCCCGAGTCGGTCGAGATGCCCGCGCCGGTGAGCACGACCACGCGCTGCGCGTCGTCCACCCACTTGCGCGCCCGCTCGGCTGCGGCCGCTTCTCTATCGGTCAACGTTCCCGTCCTCGGCGGCGGGAAACTCCACCGCGCTCGGCGCATTTATACGGCAGCCCGCGTTTTTTCGCGAGCGCCAGCGGCGCGCCGCCCGCCTGCGGCGAGGGCGGCCGGACCACAAGGATCAGCGCGCAACGAACTCGCGCAGCGCGGCCGCGTAACGCTGCGGGGCGACCGCGGCGATGTCGCTGTGGTTGGCCCCGGGGATCTTCACCAGCGTCTTCGGCGGGCGCGCCGCCGCGTAGAGCCGGTCGCTCATGTAGGCGGGCACGAACTCGTCGGCCTCGCCGTGCAGCAGCAGGATCGGCTTGCCGAGCGCGGGGAGCTTCGCGGCCGAATCGAAGCGCTCGCGGAGCAGCCAGTCGAGCGGAAGCAGCCGCATGACGGGCGCCCAGCGCATGAGATCGGCAAGCGAAGCGAACGAGCTTTCGACGATGACGCCGGCGACGTCGGCGTTGCGTACCGCGACCTCGATTGCCACCGCGCCGCCGAGCGAGTGCCCGTAGACATAGCGCTTCCGCGGGTCGGGCGCGAGCTCGCGCAGCCGCTGCCAGGCGGCCTGCGCGTCGGCGTAGAGCGTCGCTTCCGACGGGGCGTCGCCGTCGCTGCGCCCGTAGCCCCGGTAATCGATGACCAGCACGGCGTAGCCCAACTGGACGAGTCGCGCCCCGTGCTCCGCCATGTCACCGATCGTGCGGCCATTGCCGTGCAGGAGCAGGATCGCGGGTGAATCCGGCGCCGCCGGCAACCACCAGCCGTTGATGCGCTGCGCGTGGCCGGTACCGGGATCCCGGCCGGACTCGAGCCACAGCTCTTCGAACGTCGCCCCGTAAGCCGCGGGCGTCCGCTCGACCTCGTGCGCCGGAATGAAGATGAGCCAGCGCTGCGCGAAGAAGAACGCCGCGACCACGATCGCGTAGAGCGCGATCGGCGCGACGCACAGGAAGAGGAGCGAGCGGCGAAACCAGCGCGTGCGGCGCGAAGGCGTCACCGGTCGCTCAGCGGGCCGGCGCCCGCCCGACGCTCAGGATGGCATCGAAGAAGATCCGCGGGCGGCCGCGGAGCGAGTTGAAGAAGATCAGCGTCACGCTCACGGCCATGGCCGCCATCGCCCAGATCGGGTAGACCAGCCCGGTCGCGGCGAGCGGCACGCCGATGCCGTTGAACATGACCGCGAGGCACACGTTCTGCACCATCTTGCGGTAGCTCCAGCGGCTCACCTCGCGCGCGTGGAGGACGGCCTCCAGGCGGTCGTTGAGGATGATGATGTCGGCCGAGTCGATCGCGATGTCGGTGCCGCCGCCCATGGCGATGCCGACGTTCGCCTGCATCAGCGCCGGCGCGTCGTTGATGCCGTCGCCGACCAGCGCGACCCTGCCGGACCGCTGCAGCTCTCGCACCAGCGCTGCCTTCTGCTGCGGCAGCAAGCCCGCATGGACCGCGTCGATTCCCGCGTCGGCAGCGATTCCCGCGGCCGCCGCCTGGTTGTCGCCGCTCACCAGCAGCGTGCGCACGCCGGCGCGCCGCAGCGCGGCCACCGTCTCGCGCGCGCCCTCACGCAACCGGTCGCCGAATGCGAGCAGGCCGAGCAAGCGCCCGCCGCGCGCCGCCAGGATCACCGTCCGCCCCGCGTGCTCCAGCGCCGCGATCCGCGCGCCGAGGCCGTCGAGCGCGATCCCGCTCTCGGCGAGGAAGCGGGGGCTGCCGACCAGGGCGGCTTGCCCGGCGATCGTCGCTCGAACGCCGCGGCCGGGCACCGCCTCGAAGCTCTCGACCTCGGGCGGAGCGATGCCGCGCTCGAGCGCTGCCGACATCACCGCCTTGGCGAGCGGGTGCTCGGAGGCCGCCTCGGCCGCTGCGGCGACACCGAGCAGCTCCGCTTCCGTTCCACCGACCGCCTCGACTTCCTGGGCGCGGGGTTTCCCCTCGGTCAACGTGCCGGTCTTGTCGAACACCACGTGGGTCGCGAGCCGGAAGCCCTGGAACGCCTCGCCCGTGCGCATGAGAACGCCGCGCTCCGCCGCCTCGCCCGCGCCGCGCACGATCGAGAGCGGGGCCGAGATCCCGAGCGCGCACGGGTAGCCCATCACGAGGACCGTGAGCCCGGCGAACACCGCACGCTCCAGATCGGGCGCTCCGCCGGCGAGCATCGGCAGGAACGCCCAGCCGAGAACCGCGGCGAGCGCGAGCGAGAGCACCGCCGGCGCGTAGACCTTCAGCACGCGGTCGACGAGGTGGAGCATCCCCGGCTTCAGGGCGCGCGCGTCCTCGACTTCGCGGGCGACGCGCCGCAGAAAGCTCGCCTCGCCGACCGCGGAGACGCGCACCACGAGCGTGCCCAGGCCGTTCAGCGAGCCGCCGATCACTGCGTCGCCGCCAACGCGCTCCACTGGCAGCGGCTCGCCGGTGACGAGCGACTGATCGACCGCCGAGCGGCCCTCGACCACCGTCCCATCCACGGGGATGCGCTCGCCCGGCCGGACGCGCACGAGATCGCCGACGCGCACCGCGTCGACGCCGATCTCGGTCTCCCGCCCCTCGCGCAGCACCCGCGCGGTCTCGGGCTGCAGCGCGAGCAGGCGCCGCACCGCCTGCGAGCTGCGCGTCTTGACGATGAGCGACAGCCACTCGGAGAAGATGTGGTAGTTGCACACCATGACGGCGACGCAGAAGAACGGCGCCGTCGGGAAGTCCGGTCCGCCCGCGGCGAGCCCGTACACGCCGCCCGTGAGCCCGGCGAAGGCCGCGGCCTCGAGCAGCACGTGCTGGTTGACGATGCCGCGGCGCACGGACTGCCACGCCATCGCCAGGATGTGGCGGGCGAGCCCGAACACCACCGTCACGGCAAGGGCCGCGGCGAGCCACGCGTCGAAGCCCGCGAGCCGCCCCGTGGCCTGGAGCCAGAACAGCGCGAGGACCAGCGCGCAGGCGGCCGCCGTTCCGCCGATCGCCCTTCCGAGGCCCGAGGAACGCAGCGCGAGGAACACGAAGCCGAGCAGGCACAGCGCCACGAACGCTTCGAGCACGGCGTACCAGACGTCTCCGGGCCGCGCGATGAGGGTGAGCGACCCGAGGCTGAACACCGTCGCGGCGAGGAAGCGCCGCCCTTCCTGCACGAGCAGCCGCTCCTGCTCCTCGAACGGCTGGAGCTTGCGCGGATCGGAGATCGTGTACCCCATGTCGCGCAGCGTCGCGAGCAACTCGCTCGGCGCCACGCGCGCCGGGTCGTACTCGACGAGCGCCTGCTCGTGGGTGAGGCTCACCGCCACCTTGTCCACGCCCGGATGCCGCCCGAGCGCCTTCTCGATCGTGCCGGTGCAGAGCGAGCAGTGCATGCCGGCGATGCGCGCGCGGATCCGCGCGCGGTCGGGTCGGCTCGCCGGCTCGTTCGTCCAGAGGGGAAGTGCGGTGTCTGCGCTGTTGCTCATGGGTCGACCCCATGCCGAGTCATGGCGCCACCCTATCAACCGTACCGCGATACCGAGTCAAGCGCTATCTCAGCTCGACGAACAGCCCGAACCAGACCGACCAGAGGCCGAGCGCGACCATCAGCAGACCCGTCCAGCGCGGCACCCGTCCGGTCAGGCTCGCGAGCCAGTCGAGGGCGCTTTGGGCGCGCTCGAATAACACCGCGACGATGAGCGGCAGCGACAGCGCGAACCCGAACAGCGCGAGCGTGACGAATCCGCCCGCGATGCCGCCCGGCGTCGCCCCGGCCGCCGCAGCGGCGAGCAGCGCGAGCAGGAGCGGCGCCGCGCACGCCGGGATGTTCAGCCCGAACACGAGCCCGAGCGCCGCCGAGCTGCGAAGCTCGCCGACGCGGGCGAGCCGCGGGCCGATGGTGCGCATCAGCGGGCCGATGCGTCCGGCGAGATAGAGGATCCCGATCGCGAGGTAGGCGATTCCCAGCACGAGCCAGCCGGCCTTCTGGAGCGCGAGGAACGCGGCGCCGACGACGGCGGCGGCGGCGCCCATCAACCCGATGAACCCCGCCCGGGTGAGCGCGAATACGGCGACCTGTCCCACTTTCACCGCGGCGGGCTTGCCCTCCATCAGCTTGATGAAGAGCAGCGTCGAGCCGATCGAGCACGGCTCGACGAAGCCGAAGAGACCGAGCCCGACCGGCAGCAGGAACGCCGCGGCCGCCTCCGCACCGCTCACGAGGCCGCGGCCCCCGGAGCGATCGCGACGCGGTAGCCGGCCTTCTCGATCGCGGCTGCGAGGCGGCCGGGATCGGTGGCGCCCGGGTCGTAGAGGATCCGCCCTCCGCTCGCTGCGTGCGAGACGCTCGCTGCCTTCACGCCCGGCTCACGCGCGAGCAGGGCCTCGATCGTGGTCGCGCAGCCGTCGCAGTGCATGCCTTCGATCTTGAGCTCGAGCGATTTCACGTCCTTGCTCCTTGGATGGCGCCGCCGCGTCGGGCGCGTGGCGCGGGTCGGGGCGGTCTCGGCGAGCGACCCGAGGATGGTGCAGGTTGTCACCGCGCCGCTGCCGGGGCACGCGGCGACGAGCTTGGCGAGCGCGCCGCGGATGCGCCCGAGCTCCGCGAGCCGGCCGTCGACGTCCGCGAGCTTCGCGGCGGCGCGGGCCCGCACGGCGGCGCAGTCGGTCCCGGGCGCGACCCGCAGCGCGAGCAGGTCGCCGATCTCGCGCAGCGTGAATCCGAGCACCTGCGCCTGCCGGATGAACTGCAGCCGCGCGACGGTCTCCTCGGAATAGGTGCGAAAGCCGATGTCGGGGCGGGGCGGCCGACGCACGAGACCGCGCCGCTGGTAGAAGCGGACCGTCTCGACGCCGACGCCAGCGCGCCGCGCAACCGCACCGATGGTGAGCGCTGCCATGCGAGCCTCCAGCTGCCATCCTGAACCCCGGACCTTGGTACAGACGCAAGCCCCGCGGCACGGGCGCGGCGCCGGTCAATCCGTGTCGGCGACGAGCGCCTCGATGAGCGGACAGCCCCTTCCCCGTCCGCCCCGCACGCACTGCTCCACCAGGCGTTCGAGCGCTGCACGGACCGCGGCGAGCTCGTCGAGCTTGCGCTGCACCAGGCCGAGCTTCTGTTCGCCGAGGACCCGCGTCTCGGCGCAGTGCTCGCCGTCGGCGAGCTGGAGGAGCGCGGCTACCTCCTCCAGGGAGAACCCGAGCGACTGGGCGCGCTTGATGAAGCGCAGGCGGCGCAACGCCTCCGGCGGGTAGCGCCGGATCGAGCCGTGCGCCCGCGGTGGGCGCGCGAGCAGGCCGATCCGCTGGTAGTAGCGGACCGTCTCGACGTTCACGCCGACGGCCTTCGCCAGCGCACCGATGGTTCGATCGGGCAAGCGTGCTGCCTCCGACACGGCGGTCCTCCGTCCGGGGTTGCTTCCGTACCCCGCTCCGGAGTTACGGTAGCCCCGTTCGCGGGATCATGGAAGGAGTGTTCATGGCTCAGGAAAGTTCGACCGCGGTGGCGACGCCGCCCGGGCCGGCAGCGGGGCACGGTGCGCGGGAAGGCCGTTCGGCGGCCCTGCCGCTCGCCGCAGGAGGGATTGCCGGGGTGCTCGCGTCCATCTGCTGCGTCGGCCCGCTCGCCCTGGTGCTCGCCGGGATCGGCGGCGCCTGGGTGAGCACGCTGACGATCTTCGAGCCCTATCGGCTCGTCTTCCTCGCCGGCGCCGCCGTCGCGCTCGCCTTCGCGTGGCGCAGGGTCTACCGTCCGGTCGCCGAGTGCGCGCCCGGCGAGGTGTGCGCCGTTCCGGCCGTGCGGCGCGGCCAGCGGATCGCCTTCTGGCTCGTCGCGGCCCTCGTGCTCGCGGCCGGCCTCTCGCCGTACGCCGCCCCGCTCTTCTATTAGCAAGGAGACGCTCGTGAAGAACCACATCCTCTCGGTCGCGCTGGCGAGCTTGCTCGTCGCTCTTTCGACAACCGCTCGCGCCGAGCCTCGTACCGTGACGCTGGAGGTGTCGAACATGACCTGTGCGTTGTGTCCGATCACGGTGAAGAAGGCGATCACCAGGGTTCCCGGCGTGCTCGACGCGAAAGTCGACTACGACACCAAGACGGCCGTGGTGCGCTTCGAGACGGAGAAGACGACGGTCGACGCGATCAGCGCGGCGACCGGGAACGCGGGCTATCCCTCCAAGCCGCGGCGCTGAGGCTGGCATGGCGAATCGCAAACTGCTCGGCCTCGGCGTCGGCGGTTCGGTCGTGACCGCGATCTGCTGCTTCACCCCGGCGCTCGCGATCCTGCTCGGGGCTCTGGGCCTCGCGGCGTGGCTCGCCTGGCTCGACTACGTCCTCGTGCCGCTGCTTCTCGTCTTCCTCGGACTGACGGCGTATGCGCTGCTCGCCAAACCCCGGCCTGCGGACGCCCGCCCCACGGCCGCGGCGGCCGACGCCGAGCCGAAGCGATGAGCACCGTCGTCTTCGACGTCGAAGGCATGGCCGGCGGCCAGCGCGCACGCGTGGCGAGCGCGCTCCGCGTCGCGATCGTCGGGAGCGGCGGCGCGGCGTTCGCCGCGGCGATCCAAGCGGCGGAGGCCGGCGCGCAGGTGACGATGATCGAGCGCGGCACGACCGGGGGAACGTGCGTGAACGTCGGCTGCGTGCCTTCGAAGATCATGATCCGCGGCGCGCAAGTCGCGCAGGCGCGGCGTCGCAGCGGCTTCGACGCCGGCATCGCGCCGGCGGCGCCGCGGATCGACCGCCCGGCGCTGCTCGCCCAGCAACGGAGCCGCGTCGCCGAGCTGCGCGAGGTGAAGTACGAGCGGCTCGTCGCCGAAAGCCCGAACATCGACCTCGTGCGCGGGGAGGCGCGGTTCCGCGACTCGCACCGCCTTGCCGTGCGGCTCGCCGGCGACGGCGAACGCACGCTCGACTTCGATCGGGCGCTCGTCGCCGTCGGCGCCTCGCCGGCGATCCCCGACGTTCCCGGGCTGCGCGCGACACCTTACTGGACTTCGACCGAAGCGCTCGACGCCGAACCGCTTCCCGAGCACCTGCTCGTGCTCGGCGGCTCGGCGGTCGCGCTCGAGCTCGCGCAGGCGTTCCTGCGGGTCGGCACCCGGGTGACGCTCGTCGCCCGCTCGACGCTGCTCTCGCGCGCGGACCCCCTCGTCGGCGCGACCCTGAAAACGATCCTCGAGGAGGAGGGCATGCGGATCCTCACCGGCGCCGCGCCGCAGCGGGTCGGCTACGCGGACGAACGCTTCGCGGTCGAGGTGGATGGCGAGCTTCTCGTCGGGGATCGGCTGCTGGTCGCGGCCGGCCGGCGGCCGAACACGGACGGGCTCGGCCTCGAGGCGGCGGGCGTGCGCACCGACGGACGCGGCGCGATCCTCGTCGACGAGCGGATGCGAACGTCGGCGCCGGGGATCTACGCGGCGGGCGACTGCACCACGCAGCCGATGCACGTCTATGTCGCCGCGGCCGCCGGCACGCGCGCCGCCGTCAACATGACCGGCGGCGAGGCGGCGCTCGATCTGTCGATCGTGCCGGCGGTCGTCTTCACCGACCCGCAGGTCGCCACGGTGGGTCTCGCCGAGGCCGAGGCGCGAGCGCGCGGCGTTGCGGTCGAGAGCCGCGCGCTCACGCTCGAGCACGTGCCGCGCGCGCTCGTGAGCTTCGACACCCGCGGGTTCGTCAAGCTCGTCGCCGAAGCGGGCACCGGGCGGCTGCTCGGCGCACAAGCGGTCGCCGCGGAAGCGGGCGATCTCATCCAGTCGGCGGCGCTCGCGATCCGCGCCGGGATGACGGTCGAAGCGCTCGGCGCCGAGCTCTTCCCGTATCTCACCATGGTCGAAGCGCTGAAGCTGTGCGCGCAGACCTTCACCAGGAACGTCGCGAAGCTTTCGTGCTGCGCGGGCTGAGCGCGCACGAGCGCCCGGGATGCCGCCGACCGTAGCTACACTGACCGAGCAGCTTCTGCGCGTCTTTCCGCTGCTCGACGCGGAAGGCGAGCGGCTCTCGCTCGCGCTTTATCGTCGGCTCGCGGAGGGCGCACCGGTCGCGCTGCCGGCGCTCGCGGCGGAGCTCGCCAGGCCGCTCGTTGAAGTGGAGCGACGCGTGGCCGCCTGGCCCGGCGTCTACTACGACGGGGAGCGGCGGGTGATCGGCTACTGGGGCCTCACGATCCGGCCGATGACTCATCGGCTGCGCGTCGACGGGCGGGAGCTCTTCGCGTGGTGCGCATGGGACACGCTGTTCCTCCCCACGGTGCTGGGACGGACGGCGGAAGTGAGCTCGGTCTGCCGCGCGAGCGGCCGCCCGGTACGGCTCACCGTGAGCCCGCGCAAAGTCGACTCGGCGGAGCCCGGAGGGCTCGTGGTCTCGTTTCTCGTCCCCGAGGCGGACGCGGTGCGCGCCGACGTGATCAGCAGTTTCTGCCACCACGTGCACTTCTTCGCCTCGGCCGAGGTCGCTCGGCCCTGGCTCGCCGAGAATCCCCAGGCGTTCGTGCTCGGCCTCCAAGACGCCCACGAGCTCGGGCGGCGTCGGACGCGCGCCCGCTACCCTGCGGCGCTCGATCGCGACTGACCCGCGGCGCACCTCGGCGCCGGCTGCATCCCGCCTGCGACCCGTTCAGAATACGCGGTCCGAATCAGCGTGGGAGGGCTTGTGCAGCGAGATCGAAGGGTGCGTCGCGTCGTGGCGGGTGTCTGCGTCGCGGCCTTGTGCTTGTTCGCGGGGATCGCCTGGACCCAATCCCGGGTCGAGACCGTGGCGGGCATGCCGCCAGTGGTGGACCCGCGGAATCTCTATAGCGAGACCGCGGCCGGCAAGCTCAGCCCGGCGGTGGCCGGCGCGCTCGAGCGGGTGTACGTGCCCAACCGGCAGTCGAACGATGTGTACGTGATCAATCCGATCACGCTGCAGGTGGTCGACAGGTTCCCCGTGGGCATCAACCCGCAGCACGTCGTCCCCTCGTGGGACCTCAAGACGCTGTGGGTGACCAACAACGCCGAGCGGCGCACCGACGGCAGCCTGACGCCGATCGATCCCAAGACCGGCAAGCCGGGCGCGAGCATCCCGGTCGACGATCCGTACAACATGTACTTCACGCCGGACGGGCGCTCGGCGGTGGTGGTGGCCGAAGCCCTGAAGCGGCTCGACTTCCGCGACCCGCAGACGATGGCGCTGCAGTACTCGCTGCCGGTGCCCGGCTGCGCGGGGATCAATCACGCCGACTTCTCGATCGACGGGCGGTACGCGATCTTCACGTGCGAGTTCGCCGCCAGCCTGGCGAAGATCGACTTCGTGAACCGCAAGGTCGTCGGCTACCTGAAGGTGTCGCGGGGCGGGATGCCGCAGGACATCCGGGTCTCGCCCGACGGCGCGGTGTTCTTCGTCGCCGACATGATGGCCGACGGCGTGTTCGTCATCGACGGCGAGCGGTTCGTGGAGATCGATTTCATCCCGACCGGGATCGGGTCGCATGGGCTCTATCCGAGCCGCGACGGGACGAAGCTGTACGTGGCGAACCGCGGCTCGAACCGGGTGTTCGGCCCGCCGCGCGGCCCGGGCAGCGTCTCGGTCATCAGCTTCGCGACGCGCACGGTGATCACCACGTGGCCCATCGCCGGCGGCGGCAGCCCCGACATGGGCAACGTCAGCGCCGACGGCAAGGTGCTGTGGCTCTCGGGCCGTTTCGACAACGTCGTCTACGCGATCAACACCGAGACCGGCGAGTCGCGGCGCATCCCCGTGGGCCGGGAGCCGCACGGCCTCACCGTGTGGCCTCAGCCGGGGCGCTATTCCCTCGGTCATACCGGCAACCTGCGCTGACTGCCCCCTGCCCCCCTGTCAAGGGGGGTGGCGAGCGTCAGCGCGCCGGGGGGGGTTCGGAGCCGGCTCGAAACCCCCCGCTTCGTTTCACTTCGCGACCCCACTGACAGGGGGTGCCCCGCACCGCTCAGTGCGAATGCCGGTGGTGCGCGTCCGGGAAGTGCGGATGGATGTGCGTCAACGGCTCGTGACGATGCTCGTGCGCGTGCCGCGTGCCGGGCGCGACCGGGAAGTCGTGGCTGTGCTGGTGGTGCTCGTCGTGCTCGTGCTCGTGGGTGTGGACGAGCGGCTCGTGCGTGTGCCAGTGCTCGTGCCGCTCGGTGAGGTGGAGCCACACGCCGAACGCCATCAACCCGCCGGCGACCGCGAGCGGCAACGTGATCGCCTCGCCGAGCAGCGGTAGCGCCACGACCGCGCCGACGAAGGGGGCGACGGAGAAGTAGGCGCCGGTCCGCGCGGCCCCGAGGTGCCGCAGCCCGACCACGAAGAGCGCGAGGCTCACGCCGTACGCGAGCCACCCGACGGTGCCGGCGGCGACGAGCGCCCACCACGCCGGCCAGGCCTCCACGGTCGCCGCCGCGATGGCGAGATTGACCGCGCCCGCCGTCCAGCCCTTGAGCGCCGCGATCCACGTGGCGTCGGCGAGCGAGACCTTGCGCGTCAGGTTGTTGTCGAGGGCCCACGCGAAGCACGCGCCGAGCACGGCGAGCGCGGGCAGGACGGCGCCGAAGCGCGCTTCGCCCGGCCACGAAAGGACGACCGCGCCGGCGACGATGGCCGCCATCCCGAGCGCGATGCGGCGGTCGAAGTTCTCGCGGAACGCGAACCAGGCGAGCAACGCGGTGAACACGCCCTCCGCATTCAAGAGGAGCGACGCGCCCGAGGCGGGCATTCCCGCCAGCCCGAACATGAGCAGCACCGGGCCGACTACGCCGCCGGCGAAGATCGCGCCGGCGAGCCACGGCCAGTCCGCGCGCGCCGGGCGCACCGCCGGCGTGCGCTTGAGGAGCCGCATCGCGCTCAAGCCCGCCCCCGAGCCGAGGTAGAGCAGGCCGGCCATCAGCCACGGGTTGACCGTCTCGAGCAGGAGCTTGGCGAACGGCGTCCCGCCGCCGAAGAGCACCGCGGCGCCGAGCGCCGCGACCACGCCGGGCGATCGCCAGCCGCGCCAGGCCGCGGCCCCGGTCATCCGGACGCCTCGACCCCGGCGCGTCGCAGCATCGGCGAACGCCGCGTCAGCCCACGCGCACCACGGCCATCATCCCGCCGGCCTGGTGCTCGAGGACGTGACAGTGGAACATCCAGTCGCCGGGATTGTCGGCGACGAACGCGATCTCGGCGGTCTCGCGCGGCCGCAGCAGCACCGTGTCGCGCCACTCGCGGAGCCGGGTCGGCTTGCCGTTCAGCGTGATCACGCGGAACACATGGCCGTGCAGGTGCATCGGGTGGTCCCACGCGGTGTCGTTCACGAGCTCCATCACGCAGCTCGCGTCGCGCGCGATCGCGAAGAGCAATGGATGCTCGTGCTCCGCACCGACCACGCCGTTCATCGCCCAGGCCATGCCATGGCGCATCATCTCGCGCATGTCGGTCATGCGGCCGCCCATCATGCCGCCGGTCATCCCGCCCATCATCCCGCCGGTCATCGCCACCCGCTGACGCACGGCGCGCGCGAGATCGGGCTCCGGCAGCGGGTTCGGCGGCAGGCGCATCGGAGCGCCGCGCGCTCCCGACTCGAGCGGCGGCTGGGAGGAGTACGCGAGGTCGAGCAGCCGGTAGCTCGCCCGCGGGTAGTAGGTGTCCTGGACCGCGTGTCGCTCGCCTGGCTTGCCGGTCAGGTCGAGAACGAGATCGACGCGCATCGACGGCCCCAGCACCACGCGCGCGCCGTCGGGCTCGTGCGGCTCGACCGGCTGGCCGTCGAGCGCGACGATCCACGGCCGATGGCCGCTGAACTCGAGGGCGAAGACGCGGGCGTTCGCGGCGTTCACCAGGCGGAGCCGCAGCCGCTCGCCCGCGCGCACGTCGAGGCTTTCCGGCACGACGCCGTTGACCGTGACCGTGTTGCCGATGCGGCCGGCGTGCGTGACGTCGAACATGCTCCCGAAGTCGGCGCGATGCTGCGCCTCCGGCGTCAGCCGCCAATCCGCCAGCATCCAGGTGAGATCGCGGTCCACTGCGATCGCCGCGTGCTCCTCGACGACGAGCGCGCCGGCGAGCCCGCGGCCGACCTGCTCGTAGCTGCGGCTGTGCGGGTGGTACCAGAAGGTGCCTGCGTCCTTCGCTTCGAACTCATAGACGAACGTTCCGCCGTTCGCCGCGATCGGCGGCTGGGTCAGGTGCGCGACGCCGTCCATCGCGTTCGGCACGCGCACGCCGTGCCAGTGGACCGTCGTTCCCTCGGGCAGGCGGTTCGTGACCGCGACGCGCAGGCGTTCGCCCTGCTTCACGCGCAGCTCCGGCCCCGGCACGCGCCCGTCGTAGGCCCAGACCTCGGTGTCCGGGTGAGGCTCGCCGACGAGCGGCACGCGGGCGACGCGCGCCTCGAGGGCGAACGGCTTCGCCGCGTCCGCGGCGGCCGCCGGGACGAGCGGCGCAGCGGCAAGCGCCGCTGCGCCGCGCAGGAAATCCCTTCGATCGACCGGCACGCGTTCCTCCCTCGGCTGCCGCTACGGTACAAGACTCCGCGGAAGTGACCAAGTTCCTCCCGCGAGGCTGGCCGCCCGACGGCGGAGCGGGTAGGCTTGACGCTGCCCCCCGGAGCCTTGCGTGAGCGGTCTCTCGCACTCCCATCACCACGACCACCGGCATTCCCACGTCGCGGACGGCGAGCGGCGCATCTTCTGGGTGCTCGTCCTCACGGTCGTCTTCATGGTGGTCGAGGCGGTCGGCGGCTGGCTCTCGGGCTCGCTCGCGCTGATCGCCGATGCCGGGCACATGCTCTCCGACGCCGCGGCGCTCGGCCTCGCCTGGGCGGCCTTCCGCGTCGGCCGGCGGCCGTCCGACGCGAAGCGGTCCTACGGCTATCACCGGCTGCAGATCATCGCGGCGTTCGCGAACGGGCTCACGCTGTTCGCGATCGCGGTCTGGATCCTCGCCGAGGCGATCGGCCGCCTGCGCGAGCCGGTCCCGGTGCTCGCCGGCCCTATGCTCGCGGTCGCGACCGCGGGGCTCGTGGCGAACCTGGTCGCGTTCGTCGTGCTGCGCTCGGGCGATGCGGCGAACCTCAACGTCCGCGCCGCGCTGCTGCACGTGCTCAGCGATCTCCTCGGCTCGGTCGGCGCGATCGTCGCGGCGCTCGTCATCCTCGCCACCGGCTGGACGCCGATCGATCCGATCCTGTCGGTGCTGCTGACCGCACTGATCCTCCGCGGCGCGTGGGACGTCACGCGCCGCGCCGGCCACGTGCTGATGGAGGGGACCCCCGACGGGTTCGACGCCGGCGCGCTGCGCGCCGACCTGATCGCGGTCGTGCCCGGCGTCCTCGACGTGCACCACGTGCACGCCTGGATGCTCACGGCCGAGCGCCCGCTCGTGACGCTGCACGTGCGGCTCGCGGCGTCGGCCGATCCGAACACGGCGCTCGCCGCGATCAAGCTGCGCCTGCGGGAGCGGTTCGGGATCGCGCACTCCACGGTCCAGATCGATCCGGCCGAGTGCCTCGACTGACGCGGTCGTTGCTTGACCCTGGAGGGCGCTCCAATGTTTAGCATCCGCCGCGTGCCGAAAGCCAAGTCCCCGCAGCCCTTGCTCACCATCGGCCGCCTCGCGCGCGAGTGCGGCACGACGGTCGACACGCTGCGCTACTACGAGCGCGAGGGCCTGCTCGCGGCGCCGCGCCGCGCGCCGTCCGGATATCGGCTGTACGCGGCCGACGCGCTCGCGCGGTTGCGCTTCATCCGCGAGGCGAAGCGGCTCGGCTTCTCGCTCGACGAAATCAAGGAGCTGCTCGCGCTGCAGCGCAATCCCCGCTCGACCTGCGGCGACGTCCGCGAGCGGGCGCGCGCCAAGCTCGTCGACATCGAGCGCCGCATGGCGAGCCTCGACCGCATGAAGGGCGCGCTCGCGCGGCTCGAGCGCGCGTGCCCGGGCGACGGCCCGGTGACCGGTTGCCCGATTCTCGAAGCGTTGGAGGAGGGGAGCGAGCGTTGAGCGCTGCGGCCCGCCTGCGGCAGCGCGGGCGGGCCGCAGCCGCTCGCGCCTGAGACCGCCCGGGCCCGCGGCGTCGCGAGTTGGGCGGCTTCCGCAGCCGGCGGTAAGCTCCAGCGTCATGCTCCGCTTCGCGTGGGCCCTGTTCGCACTCGCCATGCTGGCCGGTGTGGGTGCGGCCGCCGAGCCTGCCGCGCATCCCGGCTTCGCCGAGGCGATGGACCGGGGCGACGTCCCGGCGATGCGCGAGACGCTGGCGGCGATCGCGCGCACCTCCTCGATCGACGCCGCCGCGAGGGCGTTCGCGGCGTCCGTCGAGAGCCTGCCGCGCAACCGCGCGTTCCGCGCGCGCTTCGACGCGGCGCGCGTCGGCGACCCGACGGCGCCCGCCGCCGGCGCCGGCTATCTCTTCGTCTTCGTCCCCGGGTGGCTGTACCGGAGCAATCCCGACTCGGGCGCGGATCTCGCGCGGCCGCGGGCGGTCCTGGCGGCGCTCGGGCTCGCGACGCACTTCGCAGCGATCGACGAGAACGGCACGGTCGAGGCGAACGGCGCCGCGCTCGCCGCGGAGCTCGAGCGGGTCGCGGGCGACGGACGCCGGCTCGTGCTCGTCAGCACCAGCAAGGGCGGGCCGGAGACCCATCTCGCGCTCGACCGGCTCGGGCGGTCGGACGGCGCGGGGCACGTCGCGGCGTGGGTGAACATCGGCGGGCTCCTCAACGGGACCGCGCGCGCCGACTACTGGATGGAGTGGCCGCAGCGCTGGCTGGCGGCGATCGCGTTCGCCTTCCTCGGGCGCACGACCGACGCGATCCCGAGCATGATGATGGCCCCGCGCCGCGCACGCTTCCCGGAGCTCCGCATCCCGCGCGGGGTGCTGGTCGTGAACTACATCGGCGCGCCGTTGACCGCCGACATCCGTCCCGACGTGCGGGCGGACTTCGAGGTGATCGCCCCGCACGGACCGAACGACGGCCTCACGCTGCTCGCCGATGCGCTCGTGCCGGAGGGCCTGACGCTCGTCGAGCGCGGGCTCGATCACTACTTCGCCGCTCCGGACCTCGACCGGCGGATCGCGGCGTTGGCCGCGGCCCTGCTCGACGAGCTGGAGGCGCCGGGCCGGCGCTGAGCTAGTCCCGCAGCACCGGCAGCCCGGCGAGCCGCCACTCGGGCAGGCCGTTCTGCAGCCGCCGCGCCTTCAGGCCCTTCTTCCGGAGGAGCTGGACGGCGTCGTAGGACATGAGGCAGTACGGGCCGCGGCAGTAAGCGACGACTTCCTTGCGCTTCGGCAGCTCGCCCAGGCGCTTCTCGAGCTCGCTCACCGGGATGTTGACCGCGCCCGGCAGGTGCCCGGCGGCGAACTCCTCCGGCGGGCGGACGTCGAGCACGGTCACCAGCCCCTTTCTCGCCCGCTCGAGGAGCTCCTCCGCGGGCACCGGCTCGAGGCTGTCCTTCTCCGCGAGATAGAGCCGGACGATGCGCTCCACCTCGGCCACGTAGGCCTCGCCGACGCTGCCGAGCGCCGAGAGCAGGCCGACGACCACGTCGCCGGCCAGGCGGTAGTAGACGTACAGCCCTTCCTTCCGCCCGACGATCAGGCCGGCCTGGCGGAGCTTCTGCAGGTGCTGGGAGGTGTTGGCGATCGCGACCCCGGTGAGCGTCGCGAGCTCGTCGACGCTGCGCTCGCGCTGGGCGAGGAGCTCGAGGAACTCGAGCCGGGTCGCGCTCGAGAGCGCCGTGCCGACGCGGGCGAGGGACTCGAAGATGGCGCGCTTGGGGTTGGGGGTTGACATGCCGTCGCCGCCAGGGCTAGTATTCAAGTATTCGATTGAATACTAGATCAGACGAGCGCCGCTCGCAAGCCTTCCGCTCGAGCGGCGCAGCCCGGAGCATGACGAGCGTGGACGCTGGCGTCAACTTTGAGCTGCCGATCCGGCTGGGCGCGTTCTTTGGCGTCCTCCTCGTCGTCGCTCTGTGGGAGCATCTCGCGCCGCGGCGCCGTCCGGCGTTCGCGCGGCGCGTGCGCTGGCCGCACAACCTGGCGCTCCTCGCGGTCGACGTCGCGGTCCTCAGGCTCCTTGCGCCCGGCGCGGCGATCGCCGTCGCGCTCGCAAGCGAGGCGCGCGGATGGGGCTTGGTGAACGCCCTCGATCTGCCCGCCTGGGTCGCGGTGCCGCTCGCGATCGTCCTCCTCGACCTCGCCATCTACTTCCAGCACGTGACCTTCCACGCGGTGCCGACGCTCTGGCGCCTGCACCGCGTCCACCACGCCGACCTCGACTTCGACGTGACCACCGGCACGCGCTTCCATCCGATCGAGATCCTCGTCTCGACCGCGATCAAGTGCGCGGCGGTCGCGGCGATCGGCGCGCCGGCGCTCGCCGTCCTCGCCTTCGAGCTCCTGCTCAACGCGACCGCGATGTTCAATCACGCCAACGCGGGATTGCCGCCGGCGGCCGAGCGCTGGGCCCGGTGGCTGGTGGTCACGCCCGACATGCATCGGGTGCACCACTCGATCGCCTACAACGAGTCGTCGAGCAACTTCGGCTTCAACCTGCCATGGTGGGACCGCGCGTTCGGTACCTATCGCGCGCAGCCCGCCGCCGGCCACGAAGGAATGACCGTCGGCGTCGACGCCTTCCGCTCCGCGGAAGAGCTCCGTCTCGATCGGCTCCTCGCCCAGCCGTTCCGCGACACGCCGGGCGGCTACGCCATCAATCGGCGGCCGGAGCCCGCGCCGGGCCGCGAGGTCGGGCAAGCATGAAGCCGCCGCGGGAGCGCCGGCTCGCGCTTATAGTTGTCGGCCGGGCGCAGCGCACGCGATGAATCCGATCTACCTCGATTACAACGCCACGACGCCCGTCGATCCGGCGGTTGCGGAAGCCATCCAGGCGTGTCTCCGGGAGGAGTTCGGCAATCCGTCGAGCCAGCACGCCTACGGGCGGCGCGCGCACGCGGCGGTCGCGCGCGCTCGGGAGCAGGTCGCGCTGCTGATCGGTGCCCAACCCGACGAGATCGTGTTCGCGAGCGGCGGAACGGAGGCGACCAATCACGCCATCAAGGGCGCCGCGTACGCCGCGCTCGCGCGCGGCGAACCGGCCTCCCAGGTGGTGATCAGCTCGGTCGAGCACCCCGCCACCCAGGAGACGGCACGGTTCGTCGAGCGGATCGGATTCAAGCGGGTGGTGGTGGGGGTCGATCGGCACGGTGTCGTCGACCTCGATGCGATGGAGCGTGCGCTGCGGGCGCCCACGCTCATCGTGAGCGTGATGCACGCGAACAACGAAACCGGGAGCGTGCAGCCGGTCGCGGAGCTCGCCCGGCTCGCGCGCGAGCGCGGCGCGCTGATGCACGTCGACGCCGCACAGTCGGCCGGCAAGATCCGCGTCGAGGTCGGCGAGCTCGCCGCCGACCTGCTGACGCTCGCCGGGCACAAGATGTATGCGCCCAAGGGCGTCGGCGCGCTGTTCGTGCGCCGGGGCATCTCGCTCGAACCGCTGGTCCACGGCGCCGGGCACGAGTCGGGGCGGCGGGCCGGGACCGAGAGCGTCCCGAACGTCGTCGCGCTCGGCGAAGCCTCCCGGATCGCGCATGCGGATCTGCCGGAGGCGAGCGCGCGGCTGCAGCGGCTCCGCGATCGGCTCTGGGCCCATCTGCAGGAGGGGCTCGGGGCGAAGGTCGTCCTGAACGGGCATCCGGAGCGCTGCTTGCCGAACACCCTCAACGCAAGCTTCCTCGGCCTCGTCGGCAGCGAGCTGCTCGACGCAATCCCGGAGATCGCGGCGTCCACCGGGTCCGCCTGCCACGAGGGGGAGGTGTCGATCTCACCCGTGCTGGCGGCGATGGGGCTCGACCCGCTCGTTGCGCGTGGCGCCGTGCGCCTGAGCGTAGGGCGCTATACCACCGAGGCGGACGTGGACCGGGCCGCCGCGCTGCTGGTCGAGCGGGCGCGCGCCGCGCAGCCGCGGTAGCCGACCGGCCGCCGCGCGCGGCGGTAAGATCCGCGCCATGCGCTTCCTGCGCGTTCTCTGCCTGACCGCGGCCTTCCTTCCGCCCTGGGCGCTCGCCCAGGTGCCGAGCCCGCACGCGATCGACATCCCGCCCTGGTTCACGGAGGGCCTGCTCGAGATCCCGGACGACGTCCGCGACGCGGCCAGGCAGGGCAAGCGCCTCATGCTGTACTTCGGGCAGGACGGCTGCCCGTACTGCAAGGCGCTCATGCAGACCAACTTCTCGCAGAAGAAGATCGTCGACAAGACCCGCCGCCACTTCGTCGCGATCGCGCTCAACCTCTGGGGCGACCGCGAGGTGACGTGGACCGATGGCCGTACCCTGAGCGAGAAGGAGCTCGCGCGCGCGCTCAAGGTGCAGTTCACGCCGACGCTGCTCTTCCTCGACGAGCGCGGCGCGGTGGTCGTGCGGCTGAACGGCTACTACGCGCCGCACCGCTTCGAGCCGGTCCTGGACTACGTCGCGGGGAAGATGGAGAAGAAGCTTCCGCTCGCCGAGTATCTGGCCGCGAACGCGCGCGAGTCGGCGAGCCCCGAGCTCGCCGACGAGGCGTTCTTCCTGAAGCCGCCTTACGACCTGCGGCGCGGCCGCGCGGCGAAGCCGCTCGCGGTGCTGTTCGAGACGCCGCACTGCTCGGCCTGCGACGAGCTGCACCGCGAGGGGTTCAAGCGCGCGGAGGTGAAGCGGCTGCTCGCGAAGTTCGACGTCGTGCGCTTCTCGCTCGCCGACCGCGCCGAGGTCGTCACCCCGGCGGGAGCGAAGACGAACGGCGAGGCCTGGGGCCGCGTGCTCGGCATCGCCTACACGCCGAGCGTGGTGTTCTTCGACGGGGCGCGCGAGGTCTTGCGCGTCGAAGCCTATCTGCGGCCCTTCCACTTCGCCTCGGCGCTCGAGTACGTGTCGAGCGGCGCGTACCGCGAGGAGCCGTCGTTCCAGCGCTTCATCCAGGCGCGCGCGGAACGCATGCGCGAGCGGGGCGAGACCGTCGACCTTTGGAAGTAGCCGACATACCACGAGGCGCCGAACTGTCCACGTAGCCCGCCGCGCTCCGACGTCGGCTCAACGGCGGCACTGCGTGTTGGTGATGACTTATTGTCCCCGCGACCGATTAGGTCGCAGCGCTGGGCGGACGAGTCGCCTTCATCGCGGGCGGCTTTCATCTGGCTTCACTTTTCGCCGAAAGCGTATATACTGTATAAATAAACACTAAAGCATAGATTCGGTTCGATTTCGGGGTGGGTCCGTGGCCAACTGCGCATGATGCGCGAACGGAGGAGACAATGGACCTGCAGGAGTTCCTGACCAACTTCCACGACCACCTTGCGCACCGGCTCGACGTATACGAGCAGGCGATCTATCTGTATCTCGTCCGACATTCGCGTCTTCTCGGACTTCAGGAGGTGACTATTGGATTCAAGTCGGCGCGGACCCGGTTGGCATGTGGTATCGGGACGGACGGCACGCCGATGTCCGAAGGCACCGCCTACAAGAAGCTCGCTTCGCTGCAGAGCAAGGGGGCTGTCGAAATTCTCCGGACCGACTACGCCGGCCGCCGGATTCGAGTTCGTGTCCCGTCGGAGATTCCCGGCGTCATTCCCTCGGAGACGGAGAGCCCACCCCCCGATCTCGAGAGAATCGATTTCTTTTCGGTGGCCGAGAACCGGCTACTGATCCTGAAGCGGGAAGAATTTCGTTGCTTCTACACGCTTAGGCATCTCGACGAGCGCAACTACGTGATCGACCACGTGGTACCAGGACCGGCGCGTGACAACTCCTACCGAAACGTGGTTGCGGCCTCGCGCGAAGCCAACAACCGAAAAGGCAAACAGCCGGCGGACGATTTCATCCGCCGGCTGTTCCGAGAGGGGTATCTCACAGAAGCTGAGTTTCGCGACCGCCTCGTTCGGCTAGCGATGCTTCAGCGCGGGGAGCTCAAACCGGACCTTCCCATCGCGAACTCGAACCGAGCGGCTGCGGCGGGCTCGCACTTACTTGCAGGTTCCTGTCGAGCCCTCCGCGCAGCGCCGCCCCAAGAGAGCGCCATAGTTGTCCCGACCGGCGGTCCACTGTGCGCCGCTAAGGTTCGCACCGGACCAGACCGTCCCGTCGCTCCGAATCCCGAGGAGATTGGCGTTCCGCAGATCACTGTTTGAAAGATCGGCGCGGGCGAGATTCGCGGAATCGAGGTCGCTGCCGACGAGCTTGCTGCCGACGAGCTTGGTCCCGGAAAGGTCAGCCTCTTGAAGATTAGCCCCGGATAGATCTGCCCCCGATAGGTCCATCCCGGCTAGCCTGGCTCGACGCAGATCCGCCTTCGGACAGCTCGCCTTCGGCTCGATCTTGCAGCCGCCGACGACGGTCTGAGCGCTAGAATAGCCGCTCGCGAGCGCGAGCGCGGCCGCGACGACGGGGGTGAGCAGGGTCTTCATCGGCGCCTCCTTCGGGGGTTGGTCACCCGGTCTACGGGATCGGCGGGCCAGCGGATGCCGCCGCGCCGCCAATAATGTCACGGGCCGCGTCATGACCGACCTCAGCGTCAGCCAGAAGCTTACCGCCTACAAGGCGAAGCACAAGATCCGCTTCGTCACCGCGGCCTCGCTGTTCGACGGCCACGACGCGTCGATCAACATCATGCGCCGCATCCTGCAGGCTTCGGGCTGCGAGGTGATCCATCTCGGCCACAACCGCTCGGTCGACGAGGTCGTCACCGCCGCCCTGCAGGAGGACGCCCAGGGAATCGCGGTCAGCTCCTACCAGGGCGGCCACGTCGAGTACTTCAAGTACATGCTCGACCTGTTGCGCGAGCGCGGCGGCGAGAACGTCAAAGTGTTCGGCGGCGGCGGCGGCGTGATCGTGCCGGCCGAGATCAAGGAGCTCGAGGCCTACGGCGTCGCGCGGATCTACTCGCCCGAGGACGGCCAGCGCATGGGCCTGCAGGGCATGATCAACGACATCATCCAGCGCTGCGACGAGGACCTCGCGCGCCACGCGCCGAAGGACTTGAAGGCGGTGAAGGGCGGTGACCGACGGGCGCTCGCGCGGCTGATCACGGCGCTCGAGTCGGGGACCGCGGCGAAGCTCCGCGAGCAGGTGCTGGCCGAAGCCGATCCGCTCGCGGTCCCGGTGCTCGGCATCACCGGCACCGGCGGCGCCGGCAAGAGCTCGCTCACCGACGAGCTGGTGCGACGGTTCCGGCTCGATCAGGACGATCGCCTGGCGATCGCGGTGCTGGCGGTGGACCCCTCGCGGCGCAAGACCGGGGGGGCACTCCTCGGCGACCGCATCCGCATGAACGCGATCAATACGCCGCAGGTGTTCATGCGCTCGCTCGCGACGCGCGACACCGGCAGCGCGGTGTCGGCGGCGCTCGGCGACGCGATCGCGGCGTGCAAGGTCGCGGGCTTCGACCTGGTGCTGGTCGAGACTTCCGGGATCGGCCAGGGCGACGCGGCCATCGTGCCTCTGGTCGACGTCTCGGTGTACGTGATGACGCCCGAGTACGGCGCGGCGAGCCAGCTCGAGAAGATCGACATGCTGGACTTCGCCGACTTCGTCGCGATCAACAAGTTCGACCGCAAGGGGGCGGAGGACGCGCTGCGCGACGTGCGCAAGCAGTACCAGCGCAACCGCCAGCAGTTCGGGAAGCCGCCCGAGGAGATGCCGGTGTTCGGCACCCAGGCGAGCCGCTTCAACGACGACGGCGTCACCGCGCTCTACCAGGCGATCGCGCCGAAGCTCGCCGAGCACGGGTTCGAGCCGAAGTCCGCACGGCTGCCGGCGATCGCGACCCGGACCTCGACGAGCAAGTCAGCGATCGTGCCCCCGGCGCGCGCGCGCTATCTCGCCGAGATTTCCGAGACGGTCCGCGGTTACAAGTCGCACGCCGCCGCGCAGGCGCGCCTCGCCCGCGAGCGCCAGCACCTCGCGGCGACGAAGGCCATGCTGACCGACCCTGCCCCCCTGTCAAGGGGGGCCGCGAGTGAAACGAGCGGGGGGGTTTCGGCACCCCTCGACCAGATCGACCGCCTCATCGCCGACCGCGACTCGAAGCTCGATCCCAAGGCGAAGAAGCTGCTCGACATGTGGCCGCGGATGCAGAAGGCCTACTCGGGCGACGAGTACGTGGTGAAGATCCGCGACCGCGAGGTCCGCACGCGGCTCACGCACCAGACGCTCTCGGGCACCGCGATCCGCAAGGTGGCGCTGCCGCGCTACGAGGACCACGGCGAGCTGCTGAAGTGGCTGATGCTCGAGAACGTGCCCGGCTCCTTCCCGTTCACCGCCGGGGTGTTCGCGTTCAAGCGCGAGAACGAGGACCCGACCCGGATGTTCGCCGGCGAAGGTGATCCGTTCCGGACCAACAAGCGCTTCCGGCTGCTGTCGCGCGACATGCCGGCGAAGCGCCTGTCGACCGCCTTCGACTCGGTGACGCTCTACGGCTTCGATCCCGACGAGCGGCCCGACATCTACGGCAAGGTCGGCAACTCGGGCGTCTCGATCGCGACGCTCGACGACATGAAGGTGCTGTACTCGGGCTTCGATTTGTGCGACCCGGCCACCTCGGTGTCGATGACCATCAACGGGCCGGCCCCGACGATCCTCGCGATGTTCATGAACACTGCGATCGACCAGCAGCTCGACAAGTTCCGCGAGGACAACGGCCGTGAGCCGACCGACGACGAGGCCGCGAAGATCAGGGAGTGGACGCTCGAGACCGTGCGCGGCACGGTCCAGGCCGACATCCTCAAGGAGGACCAGGGCCAGAACACCTGCATCTTCTCCACCGAGTTCTCGCTCAAGGTCATGGGCGACATCCAGGAGCACTTCATCCACCACGGGGTGAAGAACTTCTACTCGGTGTCGATCTCCGGCTATCACATCGCCGAGGCCGGCGCGAACCCGATCTCGCAGCTCGCGTTCACGCTCGCCAACGGCTTCACCTTCGTCGAGGCGTATCTCGCGCGCGGCATGCACATCGACGACTTCGCGCCCAACTTGTCGTTCTTCTTCAGCTACGGCATGGACCCGGAGTACGCGGTGCTCGGGCGCGTCGCGCGCCGCATCTGGGCGGTGGCGATGCGCAACCGCTACGGCGCGAACGAGCGCGCGCAGAAGCTCAAGTTCCACTCGCAGACCTCGGGGCGGAGCCTGCACGCGCAGGAGATCGCGTTCAACGACATCCGCACCACGCTCCAGGCGCTGATCTCGACCTACGACAACACCAATTCGCTGCACACCAACGCCTACGACGAGGCGATCACCACGCCGACCGAGGAGAGCGTGCGGCGCGCGATGGCGATCCAGCTCATCATCAACCGCGAGTGGGGCATTGCCAAGAACGAGAATCCGAACCAGGGCGCGTTCGTGATCGAGGAGCTGACCGAGCTCGTCGAAGAGGCGGTGCTGAAGGAGTTCGAGGCGATCAGCGAGCGCGGCGGCGTGCTCGGCGCGATGGAGCTCGGCTACCAGCGCGGCAAGATCCAGGAAGAGTCGATGCACTACGAGCACAAGAAGCACGACGGCTCGTACCCGATCGTCGGCGTGAACACCTTCCGCAACCCGCACGGCGACCCGATCCCCGAGAAGCTCGAGCTGATCCGCTCGACCGAGGACGAGAAGCAGTCGCAGCTCAAGCGGCTGCGCGAGTTCCACGCGCGCAACGAGGACAAGAGCGGCGCGATGCTGAAGCGCCTGCAGCAGGCGGTGATCGAGAACGGGAACGTCTTCGAGGTGCTGATGGACGCGGCGCGCGTCTGCTCGCTCGGGCAGATCACGCACGCGCTGTTCGAGGTGGGCGGGCAGTATCGACGGAGCATGTGAGCCCCTCGGAGCCCGCGCGGACATGAAGATCGTTGGACCCAACCGGAACCGGTCGGAGATCGAGCTGGACCCCGTCAAGGCCTATCGCCGGGGGCGGGCTTTGGACGCCATGCTCCGCTCGGCGCTGCCCCCGCCGAAGCGTGGGGTCTATCGCGGGACGTTCGAGGCGTTCGCGCGCATGGACGAGGCGCGCATGATCGAAGCTGCCCGCAGAGTCGAGAACGCGTGAGCGCCGAAGACCTCCTCCTCAAGCTGTTATCGCGTTTCAAGGAGGAGGGAGTCGAGTACGTTCTGGTAGGTGGTCAGGCGGTCCGCCTCAACGGCTTCCTGCGCGCGACCGAGGATGTCGACGTGCTGCTCAGGGCGAGCCGCGAGAACGGACGGAAGGTCAAGAATGCGATGGATTTCTTGTCGTCGGCCCGCGAGCTCGATCTCGATTGGTTCGACCCCAAGAGCGGCGAGCTCGAGAACATACGCGTCGCGGACGATCTGATCGTCGACCTGCTCTTCGTTGCGAACGGTGAGACGTTCGAGTCCGTCCGGCCGTACGTCCGCGAAATTCTGGTGGAGGGCGTGGCCGTTCGCGTCCTGAACATCGACGGACTGCTCCGGACCAAGACCGACTACCGCGAGAAAGACATCCTCGACAAGCGGGTCCTCACCCGCATCAAGCAGCGCCTCGAGGGTGAAGCCGGCGGCCCGGGCGAATGATTCGGGAACGCGATCCAGCGTGTCGATCGGGGACCTCCCAGGGCGCACCTACTCCGGCAGGAACAGCGCCGGGTCGACGGCGACCGTATTGAGGTAGACCGCGAAGTGCAGATGCGGGCCGGTCACGCGGCCCGTTGCGCCCACCTTGCCGATGACGGCGCCGGCGGACACCGGGTCCGCGTTGGCCGCTTCGATGGCGCTCAGGTGGGAATAGAGCGAGAGCAGCCCTTGCCCGTGGTCGAGGACGAGGGTCCGGCCGGCGAAGAAGTAATCCCCGGTGTCGATGACGCGTCCCGCGCTCGCGGCGGCGACCGGCGTGCCGACGCGGGCCGCGATGTCCATCCCGCTGTGCGGATTGCGCGGCTCGCCGTTGAAGTAGCGCCGCAGCCCGAACGAGCCCGAGCGCCGGCCGGAAACGGGCTGCAGCATGGCGAGCGTCGCGGGCGGAGCGGCGCTGAAGGTCCTGAGCACCTCGGCGAGATGGGCGCGCTCGCGCTCGTGGCGCGCGAGATTCTCGGCCGAGAGCTCCACCTGGTCGCGCGGGACTTTCAGGTGCTGCGAGGCGTACTGCTTGGGCGCGACGTCGATCGCGAATCGCTCGCGCCTGCCGTCGGCGAGCTCCGCTTCCACCCGCAGCTTCGTGCCCGGCTTCGTCGCGAGCGCGATGCCGACGAGCGCGACCCACTCGTCGCCTTCGCGCACGACGAGGACGCGCTCGGCGCCGAGGCGCGCGCGCGGCGGCTCGGCCGCGGCACCGAGGCGGACTCTCGCGACCCCGCCCGGTACCGGCGACGCGCGCGGCAGCGTGCTCGCCCACGCGCCGGGCAGCCAGGCCTGCGCGGCGAGGGCGGGCACGAACGACGCGACGAACCGGCGCCGATCCATGCCCTGGATTCTAGTGGTCGCTCGGAGAACGGCACCGCTGCCCTTTCGAGTCCGGGGTTCAGGGCGCCGCGATCGCGCCCGGCGCGCGGGCGATGCCCCCGAGCCCCGGCGCGAAGCTCACCCGCCGCGTCTCCGTGATCCGCTTCGCGTCGAGCCGGCCCTCGACGATCTCGTAGCCCATCAGGGCGAACACGCGGCCGCGGAGGAAGAGCGGCCGCGAGTTCCCGTACCAGTCGACGCACGAGGCGCGGCAGCCGTCGTTCCGCTCGGCGGCCCCGGGGCGCGAGTCGAGCGTGCCGAGGTCGGTCAGGCTCAGTCCCTGGTTGCGGAGGTACAGGAGCGCGGCCGACTCCTTGCGGAGGTGGCGGTGCCCCGGATCGCTCGCGCCGATGATCGGCAGGCCGAGCAGGCCGTCGAGCTCGGTGTCGGGCTTGTAGAAGAACCCGTGGCTGCGTGTTTCGCCCTGTGCCGCGTCCTTGCGCGTGTAGCGGTTCGTCGTCACCGCCGCCCGGCCGAGCCGCACGCTGGTGAAATGGAGATCGCGGCCGTCGCTCCCGACCACCACGGCGTGCGAACCGAGCGCCTCGATCCGGTCCACCGCGTGCACGAGCGGCAGCGCGAAGGTCACGCCGTCGGCGTAGCGCACGGCGTAGGCGAACGATTCGGTCGTCGGCTGGGGTCGGCGCCAGCCGGTGCCTCCGCCGTAGAGCAGATACGAGCCGATGTAACGGCTCTGCAGCGCGTAGCCGTCGGCCCGCGGCAGCGGGCGGTACGCCTCGGCGGGCGCGCCGTCCCGCCCGTCCGAGAAGCTCGCGAGCGGCACGCGCAGCAGGGCGAGGTCGCCCGAGTTCACCTCCGCGGCCCACATGCCGTCGCCGCGGCCGTTCGAGCGCACCAGCACGTTCAGCATGCCGTCCGCGCCCTCGAGGAAGGAGAACTGATCGATGGGGCTGCCGGCGGCCTTGAGCGCGCTCGGCGCGGAGCCGTCGAGCGGGATGCGGAACACCGCCGAGGTCGGGGCGCTCGTCTGCGGGCCGCGGCGCCAGGTCGTGGTCCAGACGAACACCGAGTTGGGCGAGACGTAGAAGACCCGTCCCGGCGGTCCCAGCACCGCGGTGCTCTCGCATTCGAGCTCGGGCGCCGCAAGCTCGCAGATCGACACGCTGTGCAACGCGACGCCCGCGAAGGGGTCGAGCGGCTCGTCGGTGCGGTAGATGCGCGTCGCCGGCGCGATGCGCTTGAACTCCGCCGCGGTCGCGCCGCTGCGCCACTTGCGCACCGCCGGGAACGTCGCATAGGGGTCCGTCGCCCAGGGGTTCAGGTAGAGCGGGGAATAGAAGACGAGCTTCGTGCCGATGAGGCGGCTCGCGTAGTTCCGCGACGAGTAGTAGTCGTTGGAGCGCAGGTGATAGGTGCCCTTGTAGGCGAGCTCGCCCGCGCGCGAGATCTCGAACAGGCCGACCTCGGTGCCGCCGCGCGCGTAGCTGTAGCCGATCACGACGATGTTGTTGCCCGAGATCAGCAGCTCGTCGTACCAGGCGCCGCGCGGATCGACGTCCGGCCCGAAGGCGTCCGCCGCCGACACCGGCTTCAGCTGCTCATCGCCGATGGCGACCGTGAACAGCCGCCCGCGGCGCAGGATCACCAGGTGGTCGCCGTGCACCTTGACGATGCCGCCCTCGTCCACGCCCGCGTGCTGGACGTTGGTGACCGAGTCGGCCGCGCCCGCAGTGGCCTCCTTGGCCGACGCCGCCGGTGCCGGCGCGGACGCGGGCGCCTGCGCCAGCGCGCGCGCCCGGCTCTCGTCCCGCCGCCGCTTCGCCTCCTCGGCCCAGCGCTTGAACAGTGCCGCGAGCTCGTCCTCGCTCGCGAAGGCGGTGAGGGTTTTCTTGGGAGTGGTCGGGACGGCCCACCCGGCGACGGGCAGCGTCAGGGCGATCGCCGCGATGGCGACCGGCAGCGTGAAGCGCTTCGACATCGTCGTTCCTTTCGTTTCGCTGGGACTCGCGGTGCGTAAACGACGGCGCGGAGCCGATGGGGTTAGGCGGGCAACGACTCCTTATACTGTCGAGCTTTCGGCAACGGTGCGGATGCGGAGCGGGCATGAAGTTTCGGATGCACCCGAACTCGGTGTTCGCGGTCCTGCTCCGCTCGCAGTGGTGGATCAGCATCGCGATCGCCGTGGGGATCGTCGTCGCGGTGCGGCTGGTGGTCCCCACGGTCTACGCCGTCTTCGCCGCGCTGCCGTTCGTCGTGATCGGAGGGATTGCCGGCTGGCGACAGCTTCGGACCCCGAGCGCCGCGCGGGTCGCGAAGACGCTCGAGGCGGCGCGGGCGATGTCGTGGGGCGATTTCTCGGGCGCGATCGAGGACGCGTTCCGCCGCGACGGCTACGCCGTGAGCCGGTTCGCGAGCCCGGCCGCCGACTTCGAGGTGACGAAGGCCGGGCGCGTGTCGCTGGTCGCGTGCAAGCGCTGGAAGGTCGCGCGCACCGGGGTCGAGCCGCTGCGCGAGCTCGACGCCGCGCGGCGCGAGCGCGAGGCGCACGAGAGCATCTACGTCGCCGCCGGCGAGATCACCGACGGCGCGGCGGCGTTCGCGCGCCAGCACAACATCCGGCTCGTGCACGGCGTGGAGCTCGCCAAGCTGCTGCCGCGGGTCGGGCGGGCGTAGCGCTTGCACGCGCCGGTACGCGCCGCCATACTCGGCGCATGAAACGGGTCGGAAGGCGGAAAGCAGGCTCGCCCAGCGCCCGTCCGAGCGCGCGCGCCCTGCGCGCCGCCGCCGTCCATCAGGCGACCGGACACGGGCTCGCGGCGGTGGCGACGACCGGCATCCGCAAAGGCATCTATCGGTTCGCCTCGCACGAGGAAATGAACCGACACGACGAGGCCGCCCTGGCTCGCGCGATCGCGCTCAATGTTCGGCAGCGCGCGGGCCGTTCCTAGATGGGCGATCCGACGTCGAAGCTCGCGCGACCCGCGAGCGTCGATGATCTCAAGCTGCTCCTGGGCGCGCTGAACGAGCACGGCGTCGATTACTTGCTGATCGGCGGCTATGCGCTCTACGCGCTCGGCTACCAGCGCGGCACGGTCGACATCGACCTCGTTCTACGTCCGACGCGCGAGCAGGGCGAGAAGGTGATGCGAGCGCTGTTGCTCCTGCCCGACGGCGTCGCGAAGGACATCGATCCCGACTGGTTCGTCGAGGGTGAAACCATCCGGGTCGCAGATGCGTTCGTGGTCGATCTGATGTTCAACGCGTGTGGCGAGACGTTCGATTCGCTTCTTCCGCATGCGATCACCATCGAGCTAGATGGCGTGCCAGTACGGACGCTCGACATCGAGGGCCTGCTGAAGCCCAAGCAGAGCGCGCGCGCCGGTCACCGCGATCGCGTTCGTCGAGCCGGTGCGGCCCGACTCGACCGTCGGCAAGCTGATCGAGCAGGCGGGCCGCTGAGCGGCCGGCAGGTTCTCCAGCTACCCCGCCGCGTCCGATTTCGCCTTCGCCGCCGCGGCCTTCCACTCCGCCATCGGCTTGAAGCTCGGGGCGCGCCCGTAGCGCGCCAGGCCTGGTCGAGCAACCAAACGGCTGGCCGCTTTGCATCTAGCATCGATGTCAACTCCTTGACAGACACTCTTGCGCGTTTTGTGAAAACCTGCCACGGCGACGCCGCAACTCGTTCCGCGCGCTCGCGGGGGATAGAGGGCAGCGCCCAAGGAGGAGGCACAGATGACTGATTCGACCGACAAGACGGGGCCCCAGGACTACACGCGACGCCAATTCATCGTACGTACCGCAGCGAGCACAGCCGGTGCGGTCCTCTCCGCCTACGGCATGACGTGGGGCGATCTCGCGTACGGCCAGCAACTCAAGGGTCCGCCAATCAAGTTCAATGTTGCAGTGCGGCCTGATTGGACTCAGGGCTGGTTCGGCATGATCAACGAGGAAAAGGGCATCTGGAAGAAGTATCTCCCGCCCGGCAGCGAGCTCACCTTCAGCCATCCGATCCAGGGGGGCATCGTCACGAGCGAGCTCATCTCGGGCCTGAGCATGATCGGCCACAACGGTGACGCGCCGGGGCTGATCGCGACGTTCCAGCGCGAGAAGGTGGACATCCGCATCGTCGGACTGGTGGGCAGCTCGCCGAACGGCTATCACTGCTATCAGATCATGGTGCGCGCTGACGCGCCGGAATTTGCGAGCTCGAAAGAAGCGCTGAAGTGGCTCGATGGGAAGGTGGTCGCCTGCCCGAAGGGCAGCTGCACGGACCGGTTCTTCCAGGACGTGCTGCAGCGCGAAGGCGTGAAGCCGAAGGAATACCTCAACCAGCCGATCGGGGTCATCACGACCAACCTACGCGGCAAGCGTATCGACGGCGCGGCGACATGGGACCCGCAGGGCGCGGCGGTGAGCACGATCGCCGGCAGCGGCGATGCGCGCCTCATCGCGACCGGCTATCCGTGGGGCGAGCGCGATTCGGGCGTGATCATCTGCCGCAAGGACTTCATGGACAAGCAGCGGGACATCGTCAAGGCCTGGCTGAAATCCGAGATCGAGACGCAGATGTGGTACTACGATCCGAACAACCACGCCGAGGTGTTGCGCATCGCGCAGAAGTACGTCAAGGGCTTCAGCCACAAGGCGCTGTGGTTCTCCATGGCCGGGCAGATCCCCGACCCGTACAACGGCGGCCCGATCCGCGACGAGAAACCGTTCGTCATGAACGACGGCTTGATGGATCTGCACCGCAAGGTCGTGAAATACCTGGCTGAAATCAAGGTCGTCCCCTCCGACAAGATACTGCCCGGGGCGCACGACGACAGCATCGCTCGTGAAGCGCTCAAGGAGATGGGGCTCGGCAGCCCGATCGCCCGGATCAAGGCCGTGCCGCTCGAGAAGGGCTATGCGCTGGTGCAGGATCCGAAGCGGACCCAGGACTACGCCGCGCTGTTTCGAGTCTAGTTAGTCCGGCGCTATAAGCGCCAGTACGTTGTCAGGAGGGTCGCGGGCCGCGGCGTGAGCCGCGGCCCGGCCGCGATATGGCGCAACTCGCAAGCGCACCCGGGCCGATTCGCGCTCGCGATCTGGCCGCCCCGACGCTGCCTTGGCCGCAGCGCTTGCGGCGCTTCGTCGCCAGCCCGCAGTTCCTCTGGGGTGTCGTCGGTCTCGCCGCGTTCTTCCTCGCCTGGTACCTGCTCGTCGACGTCTTCCGCCTCTGGAGCTTCGCCCGGCTGCCGAGCCTGGTGAAGACGGTCAAGGAATGGCTCAACCCTAATCCGGTCTACGGATTCTCGGTGTTCACCGAGGGCTACTACGTGCACATCCTGGCGAGCGTACAGCGCGTGGTCCTCGCGTTCATCTTCGCGACCGTGCTGGGCGTGGCGATCGGGCTGCTGATGGGCTGGCGCCGCGTGTTCTTCGGGCTCGCCTTCCCGATCCTCGAGCTGCTGCGGCCGATCCCGATCCTCGCCTACATCCCGGTGGTGCTGCTGGTCGTGCCCGGCCGCGAGGCACCGATCGTGGTGCTCACGTTCCTCGCCGCTTTCTTCGTCACCATCCTCAACACCCTGCTCGGCGTGCGGTCGATCGACCAGGTGTACTTTCGGGCCGCGCGCTCACTCGGGTTTTCCGAGAAGGACATCCTGCTGCACGTGATCGTGCCGGGCGCGCTGCCGTACATCTTCATCGGTCTGCAGATCGGCATCGCGGCGTGCTGGTTCTCGCTGGTCGCCTCCGAGATCGTCTCCGGGCAGTCGGGGATGGGCTACGAGGTCTGGCAGACCTACTACTACCAGCAGTACGAGACCATGGTCATCTTCATGGTTACGCTCGGCTTCCTCGGCTGGGGCTCGAGCGCGATCGTGCGCGCGATCGGCAACCGCCTGATGCGCTGGCGTGCGCAAATGCTCGGGGGAATCTGAGATGCCGGGCGCGCTCTCGATCCGCGGCGCGGGCAAGATCTACGACCCGGGCGGCCTGCACGTCGTCGCGATGCAGGACATCTCGGTCGAGATCTCCGCCGGGGCTTTCTGCGTCGTCGTCGGCCCCTCGGGCTGCGGTAAGACGACGCTGCTCAACGCGATCGCGGGCTTCGACAACCTGACCTCGGGCGAGATCCGGCTCGACGACCGGCCGATCGCCTCCGCGACCGCGCGCCCGGAGCCGGGGCCCGACCGCATGGTCGTGTTCCAGAACGGCGCGCTGTTTCCCTGGAAGACCGTGCTCTGGAACGTGAGCTGCGGCCCGGTGCGCCAGGGCCGCCTGTCGCAGCCGGAGGCCGAGCGCCAGGCGCGCGAGCTGATGCACAACGTGGGCCTCGCCGGGATCGAAGACCAGTTCCCCGAGCAGCTCTCGGGCGGCCAGAAACGGCGGGTCGAGATCGTGCGCGCGCTGATGAACGACCCCAAGATCCTGCTGCTCGACGAGCCGTTCCGGGCGCTCGACGCGCTCACCAAGAGCGTCGTCCAGGAGTTCCTGCTCGAGGTCTACGATCTCGCGCCGAAGACGGTGTTCTTCATCACCCACGACCTGGAGGAGGCGATCTTCCTCGCCGACATCGTCGTGGTGATGACCACGCGCCCGGGCACCGTGAAGAGCATCGTCCGGGTGGACATCCCGCGCCCGCGCGACCATCGTCTGCTCACCGCGCCGCGGTTCCTCGAGCTGTTCGCCGAGCTGCAGCAGGGAATCCACGCGGAGGCGCGCAAGGCCTTCGAGGCCGGCGAGAGGGAGCTCGCCTGATGGCGATCCACCGCGAGATGACGCTCGGGACGCGGCTGCGGCGCTGGCTCGCGCAGCGCTGGAACCTGAACCTGCTGCTCGGCGTGATCTCGCTCGCCGCCTTCGCGAGCGTCTGGGAGTTCGCGCAGCCGCTCGGGCTGCCGCTGCTCCACAAGCTGCCCCCGATCACCGAGGTGATCCGCGGCGCAGCCGACCTCGTGACCTCGAAGCAGTACGCCGACGGCTGGGTGCTGAGCGTGCAGCGCATTACGCTCGGCTTCCTCGCCGCGCAGGTGATCGGCATTCCGCTCGGCCTGGCGATGGCGATGAGCCGCACCGGGTTCTACACCCTGTTCCCGATCGCCGAGATCCTGCGGCCGATCCCGCCGGTCGCGTGGATCCCGATCTCGATCATCTTCTGGCCGACGCGCGAGCTGTCGGTGATGTTCATCGTGTTTCTCGGCGCATTCTGGATCGTGCTGCTCAACACGATCGGCGGCGCCTCGAACATCGAGGTCACGTACAAGCGCGCCGCGCTCTCGCTCGGGTCGCGGCCGCGCGACCTGTTCTGGAAGATCATCTTTCCCGCCACCGTTCCCTCGATCGTGACCGGCATGGCGGTGGGCATGGGCATCTCCTGGGAGATGGTGGTCGCTTCGGAGATGATCGCCGGCAACACCGGTCTCGGCTATCTGCTGTGGCAGTCCTTCGAGATCAACGCCTTCGACCAGGTGATCGTGTGCATGGTCTCGATCGGCATCGCGGGTTACGTCTCGAGCGCAGTCATCCGCGCCGGCGGCCAATTGCTGACCCCCTGGCGCCGTCTGTTCTGAGCCGAAATGGACGAAAGCGCCCTCCTCTCATGGACTCCTGGCGCCAATGACGCCGATCCGCCATCTCGTGTGGCGCGAGTTCTGGCACCAGCAAGCGCCGATCATCGCGCTGCTGCTGGCGGCGGGGTTCGCCGCCGCCTGGCTGCAGTACGGCTTCGTCCCCGGCGGCGACCGCGCGTTCCCGCTCGCCGGCGCGCGGGTGCCGGTCTGGCACATCGTCTGGATGGGGGCCTGGACCGGCTACACGATGGCGCTCGTCGGCGAGGCCGCGGGGATCTTCGCGCTGCCCTACAGCATGTCGGTGCTGCAGTTCGCCAACCCGCACGTCACCCCGACGACCCAGCTCCTCACCTTTCTGAATCCGATCGGCGCCCTGCTCGGGTTCCGCCGCAGCGGCCAGTGGAACCTCGATCTCGCGAAGTGGGTCTGCATCGGCGGCGCGGCGGGAGGCCTCGTCGGGCCGTTCCTGCGGCTCACGGTCTTTGCGGAGCCGAAGCCCTTCCAGCTTCTGGTCGGCCTGATGCTTGCCTTCGTCGGCCTGCACTTGCTGCACGAGTCGTTCGCGGCACCAAAGGCGCCGCCCCCCGGCGCGGAGGGGAGCGGCCGTCCCCCCGCCCGCATCGAGACGCTCGAGAAATCGACCGGCCGAACGGTCATCGGCTATCGCGGCGGGCGTTGGTCGCTGTCGAACGTCGCGCTCCTGCTCACCGGGGCCGGCGTGGGCGTGATCGCCTCGGCGCTCGGCGTCGGGGGCGGCTTCCTGTTGGTGCCGATCTTCGCGGCGGTCTTCCGCCTGCCGATGTACGTGCTGGTCGCGGCGACGATCCCGTTCGTGATCGTGCTGTCCGCGGTGGGCCTGCTCACGTACGCCGCCGTCATGCCGGCGATCGCGTCGGTCGCGATCCAACCGGAGTGGTCGTGGGGCTTCTTCGCCGCGGCCGGCGGCAGCTTAGGCTCGTGGTGCGCGGCGAAGACGCAGCGCTGGGTGCCCGAGCATCTGCTCAAACTCATGCTCGGCGGCGTGACCGCGGTCGCCGGCGCGCTGTACGTGCTCAATTTCTTCGTTCCGCTGCCCTTCCGTCTATGAGTGACCAAGACGACCGTTTCATCCGCCGCATCGCCCCGGCGCTGCCGTTCATCGTGCTCGTTGCGGCAGCGCTGGTCGCGGTGTACCACGTGCTCGTCTACTGGTGAGCGGGGTCAGAATGGCCGAGCGACAGGGCAGCCTCAAGGTGAACCGCGTCACCCAGCGGGTCGGCCCGGATTTCGCCCCAAAGACGGTCGTGCAGGACTGCTCCTTCGTGGTGGAGAGCGGGAAGTTCACGGTGCTGATCGGGCCGTCCGGCTGCGGCAAAACCACGCTCATCAACCTCATCGCCGGCTACGAGCCCGCGACGTCGGGGACGATTGCGCTCGACGACGTCGCTGTGCACGCGCCGGGTCCGGAGCGACTCGTCGTGTTCCAGGAGACCGCGCTGTTCCCGTGGATGACGACGCTCGAGAACGCGATGTATGGACCGGTCGTGCAGCGCGGGCGACCCAGGGCCGAGGTCGAGAAGGCGGCGGTCGACCTGCTGCGGCGCGTGGGCCTTGGCGAATTCCTCGGCAAGTATCCCATGCAACTTTCGGGCGGGATGCAGCGCCGCGCAGAGCTCGCGCGCGCGCTGATCAACGACCCGAAGCTGCTGCTGATGGACGAGCCGTTCCGCGGCCTCGATGCAATGACCCGCGAGCTGATGCAGGAATATCTCCTCGAGCTGTTCGAGGAGCGCGGCGGAACGGTCCTGTTCGTCACCTCCGAGATCGACGAGGCGATCTTTCTCGCCGACCAGATCATCGTCCTCTCGTCGTCGCCTGCGACCGTGAAGGCGGTGATCGACGTCGACCTGCGGCGTCCCCGCGAGCGCGCCGCGGTGCTCGCCTCGCCGTCGTACGGGACGCTGAAGAAGCGGGCGCTCGACCTCCTCTACGCCGAGGCGGCGGGCGCGTTTGCCGGACGGCGCGCGGCCAAGCAAACCCAGGAGGCGGCGCGATGATGCGGCACGGCGCAGCGGCCCTCGCGGCGTTCGCGCTCGCGTGGTCGGTCCCGCAGGCGCAGACGACGGAGAACGCGCCCGGCGCGCTCGAGCGGCCGATCATCGCCGGGGTGGTAGCCGACCCGCAGCGCTATCTCGGGCGACGGATCGAGGTGTACGGGGTGGTGGTGCAACTCGAAGCCGGGGGCGGGCGCTTCTACCTCCAGGACGTGTCGCAGCGCCCGTTGCTGGTCGTCGCGCCGCGGGGCGAGTCCGCAGGGCTTTACGAGCAGTACATCGTTACCGGCGTCGTACGCCGGATGGACGGCGAGCTCGGAATCGCCGCCGAACGGCTCGCGCCGGCGCGCGTGACCGCGGGTGGCGGCTGCTGCTGAGGGGCCGCATGCCGCTCGCCGACGACGTTCACTTCTGGCTGTGGGTCATCACGATCGCGACCGCAGTGGTCGGTGGGGCGTTGAGCCTAGTCGGCACGGTGCTACAGCGCAAGGAAGCCGCCGTCGGGTCGGCGAGGGGCGTCGGGTTTCGCGTCCTGCTGGTGAGCTATGGGTTCATGACCGCGAGCATGCTCGTGTTCGCCGCCCGCGGCTTGCTCTGAAGCGTGGTTGTCAATTCGGTGACTGACACCGGGCCACGGTGCTCCGTAACGTGAGGTCCGAGTAGGGGGCGGCGAGCGTGCTGATCAAGTCGCAGGCAGGCGAGTTCGAGATCGGGATCTCGAAGTTCGAGCGCGAGGGCGACGATCTGGTGATGATCGGCGCAATGGGCGTGTGGCAGGCGCGTACTTACGTCACGCCGCAGGACGCGGTGGCGATGCTCCGCTTGCTGCTGACGAGCGGCGCCGTCTGGATGTACGTGTTCAAGCTTCCGCTTCTGTTGATGAAACGCCGCTAGGGCGCACAGCGGACGGGACCGAGAGGAGAGCGTCATGAAGGACGAATCCAGGCAGTTCAGGCTCCTGCCGCAGGTCGAGGCGGCGTGGAACTTTCCGCTGTTCGACGCGATCATGGGACGCCGATCGCGCCGCTTCGGCTTCGGCATGGAGATGAAGGCCGGGCCGTTCAAACACCGCTCGGACAAGGAGCCGGTGCCGCTCGACGAGGCCGAGACCGCAATGCTCGTCGCTGCGGCGACGGCGACGACCGGGCCGATTCTGTGCGAGCAGGAATACCCCGGCGGCATGGTCAAGACGGTAGGCAAGCCGCACTCGAGCGCGATCGGCTCGCACCGCACGGCGCTGTTCTTCACCAACGACACCGGCGTGTACGTGGTGAAGAGCCAGGACGCGAAGATGACCAAGATGCGCGAGTACGAGTCGCCCGAGGACCGCGACAAGGTGCTCGACTTCTATCGCCAGTACACCGTCAAGATCCAGGACGGTCGGCTCGACCTTCCCCCGAAGGAGCCCGGAATCTATTCGCACAACCACTGGGTGACGAACCGGCCGGGCACGACGCTGTTCATGCCGGTCACCGACATCAGCAAGGATCTCATCAAGCTGATGGTGAACCTGTGCGACTCGAAAGCCGGCCGCTACGTTCAGGAGTCGGGCGGCTATTACGTGGTGGACGAGCGCCGCGGGATGAAACCGGCCGGCTGCGAGAAGTGGGCCGCGAAGGGGTTCCTCAACAAGAACAAGATACTGCCGCTCGGCCGGATGGAGCGGATCATCGTCAGCTGGCTGTGCGCGGAGGGCGCCTTCATGGGTCAGCTGCTGCAGCTCGCCATGGCCTCGATGGGGCTCGGCGGCTGGCTGCATGGCGGCTTCACGCCGCTCGTGGTGCTGGGCGGCACGCCCGTGTGCCGGGGACTCGGCTTTCGGTTCGTCCAGAACCGGGACGACCCGTTCCCGAACCCGGTCGGCAAGGACGGATTGTTCGAAGGCTTCTGCCCGCCGTACTACAAGACCATGGACGACGCGGTGGACGCGGCCGTCGCGGGCATGACGATGAGCATGGACGAGTGGGAGAAGCACGGCAACGTCAAGCCGCATTTGACGCCGAACGAAGAGTTCGACGCCGCCACGCCGCAGGCGAGCGAAGAGGGCATCCAGTGCGTGAAAGACATCTGCCGCTACATCTACGAGGAATACGGCAAGTTTCCGGCGCACAACGATACGATGCACCTCCTGTATTTCATCCAGGCCTGCCACCTCGACACCGACTTCTACGACAAGCACTTCAAGGAGGGGGCGTACCTGCAGACGCACCGTGACCACTTCAAGAACTGGCACCCGGGGTTCGAGATCCCGCGCCGCAAGGGCTGAGCGGCCATGACCAAGATGTTGAAGCGCTCGCCGCATTTCGCGCAGCACCTGAAGCACGACCCGAAGGGCACGTTCGACTTCGCCGGTTGGGAAATGCCGACCCATTTCACCTCGCTCGAGGAGGAGATCCGCGCCTGCCGGTCGGCCGCGATCCTGATCGACGGCCACGCGATGGGCGAGCTGCACGTCCGCGGAAAGGCCGCGCTCGAGGCGGTGCAGAAAGTGTGCGCGAACGACCTCGCGCGCGCGCAGCCGGGGCAGTGCGTCTACACCAGCCTGTGCAAGCCGGACGGCGGCATCCTCGATGACCTGGTCGCCTTCTGCATCTCGCCGGAGCACTGGCTCCTGACGGTGGCCGCGTTCAACACCTGGAAGACGCCCGGCTGGATCGAGGAGCACATCCGGGGGCTGAACGCCTGGACTTGCGACCAGTCCGCGGGGACGACGTGCCTGGAGGTCCAGGGTCCCAGGGCGCGCGAGATCCTCGCCCGCGTCGCCGACTTCGACGTCTCGGACAAGGCGCTGCCCTACTTCCGGTTCGTGCGCGGCAAGGTCGCCGGAATCGAGGCGCTGGTCGCGCGGCTCGGCGTCACCGGCGAGCTCGGCTACGAGATCTTCTACGATCCGGGTTACGCCTATCAGATGTACGACGCGTTGCTCGACGCCGGCCGGCCGAGCGGCATGGCGCTGTGCGGCAACCGCTCGCTCGGCATCATGCGGCTGGAGAAGGTGTATCACGTGTACACGCGTGACATCGACGAGGCGACGAATCCGCTCGAGGCGGGCCTGGAGCGGGCGGTGAAGCTCGACAAGGGCGATTTCATCGGCCGCGATGCGCTGCTCGCGGCGAAGCGCAAGGGCGTGGCCCGCAAGCTCGTCGGGCTGATCGGCGAACCGGGCACGGCGGTGGCGCCGCCGAAGAGCGAGGTGCTGCACGCCGGCCGCAAGGTCGGCCACGTGACGTTCATGGCGGCGAGCCCGACGCTCGGCAAGCCGATCGCGCTCGCTTACGTCGCTTCCGAGCTGTCGGTGATCGGGACGGCCTTGACGGTGGCGGCGCAAGGCGGGAACATCGAACTGCAGGTCGCCCGCACTCCTTTCTACGATCCGGATGGCGCACGTATTCGAGTTTAGGCCTTCGACGCAAGCCGTCCGGCGCGACGCCGGCGCGCCAGGGGCGCGCCGGACGCTCGGGGCGCAGTTCGTGCCGACGGCCCTCGGCCGGCAGCCGAACATCTTTGCGCGGCTCAACCAGAATCAGCTCGATATCGTGCTCGCCTGCGCCGAGCGGCGGGGCTTCACGAAGGGCGAGATCGTGTTCGCGCAGGGTCATCCGCACGACGGCGTGTTCGTGATCGAGAACGGCATCCTGCGCACGTACTACGTCGCACCGAACGGGCGCGAGATCACGCTCATGTACTGGCAACCGGGCAACCTCGTCGGCACGCCCGAGGTCGTGGGCGGCGGAGTCTATCGCTGGTCGGGCGTCGCGGTTGCGCCGACGGAGGTGCTGGCGTTCAAGTGCACGACGCTGCGCTCGCTGATCGTGCAGATGCCAGAGCTCGCGCTCGGCATCATCGAGGCGCTGGAGTTCAAGGGCAAGTGCTTCTCGGTGGTGATCCAGATGCTCGGCACGATGAATGTCGCCGAGCGCCTCGCGCAGGCGCTCAAGACAATCGCCGATATCCATGGGCAGCAGACCGAGCAGGGGATCGTGCTCGGTGCGCCCTTCACCCACGAGGCGATCGCAACGCTGGTCGGCGCATCGCGCCAATGGGTGACGACCGAGCTCCACAACCTGGAACGGAAAGGCATCGTGCGCGTCGGCCGGCGCGGGATCGTCATTTCACGACTCGAGCTGCTCTGATCCTGCGCTGCCAGCCCCGCGTGCTCGCCTCGGGCGACTCGACCGTCGGCAAGCTGATCGAGCAGGCGGGCCGCTAGTCCGGCAACCCCGCGGACCGCAGCTCGCCGATCAGCCGGTCGAGCACCGCCTGGTCCCGATAAGGTTCCCGCGCCGCGTGGCGTGCGAGCGAGAAGCCCGCCTCGAGCCCGATCACTTCGCGGGCGACGCGTTGCGCGTCCGCCGACCAGCCGCCGCGCATCAACGCGCTCGCCAGGATGAGCCGGCAGTTGATCGATTGCGGCGCGATGCGGAGTCCCTCCTGCGCGGCGGTGACCGCGAAATCCGCCTGACCGCTCTCCCTATAGGACGCAGCGAGGATCTCGATGAACCACGGCGGGTAGACGGGGGAGTAGCGGATCGCGCGCTTCACGTGCGTGAGGGCGGCCTCCGGGTCGCTGCAATGCAGGAGGACGTTCGCCAGAAAGCCGTTCGCGTTGGTGCAATTCGGGCGGATGACCGCCGCCTGGCGGGCGATCGCGAGCGCCTCGTCGAAGCGGTGCTGGAGCAGTCGGACGTTCCCGAGCACCGTGTGCGCCTGCCCGTCGGCGTCCTCCATCGCGACGGCCCGCTCGGCCCACTCGCCCGCGGCGGCGAGCGCCTGCTCCGGGTCGGCTGCCCAGCCGCGGGCCACCTCGAACCACAGGCTCATCGCCATGAACGAGGGCCCGAGCGGCGATTCCGGCGTCAGGTCGGAGACGCGCTGGAAGGACGCCCGCGCGGCGGCCATCGCTTCCCGGTTCATCTGGAAGAACGCCTGGATGCCGCGGTAGAACAGCTCGCGCGCTCCGGGGGCGGTCAGGCACTTGTGCCAGATCCGCGCCTGCTCGCCGCTCGCGAGCTTCACGTCGAGGGCGGTGACGACGCGCTCCGCGATCTCGTCCTGCAGCTCGAAGGTGTGGTCGAGCGTGCGATCGTAGCGCTCGGACCAGGCCACCGTCCCCGCGACCGAATCGATGAGCTGCACGTTCACCCGGACGCGCTCGCCGTGGCCCTGGACCGTGCCCTCGAGCGCGTGGCGGACACCGACGCGGCGCGCCGCTTCGGCGGCCTCGGCGCCTCGCAGCGCATTGGCGGTTCCGGCCGCGATCAGGAATATCCCCGACATTTTGACGAGCGCGTTCTGAATGTCGATTCGCAGCCCTTCGGCGAGCGCCGCGGCGTCGGCGTCCTGGCCCGTGCAGGAGAACGGAAGCAGCACGATCGACGGCCGGTCGGGGAGCGGCAGCGCGAGGGATTCGAGCTGGGGCGGACCCGGGAGCGCGGGGGCATCTTCGTCGAGCAGGGCGAACAATCCGGGCTCCACCGCGGACAGGCCGGGAGCGGCGTCGTCCGGCAGCCGGGCGCGGACCGCCTCGGTCAAGCGGATGCCGTCGGTCGGGGCGCGCAGAACGATCGCGGCGGCGCGATCGACGGTTGCCCTGGGCGGCGCGCCGCCCGCTTGGGCGATTTCCCCCGAATCGATGCCGAACCGGTAGTGGACGCGCTCGCCCGGGGGCAGCGCCGCGTTGGCGCGCGCGAGCGAGCTGCGCGCCGCCACCGCGCAGGCGAGCGCTCGGGCGGCGTCGTCGAACACGGCGACGACTGCATCGGCGGGCGCGTCGGCGAGCCGGCCGCCGAATTCGCGGATCGTGACGAGCAGGACCTCGCGCCCGCCGGACACGGCCCGGCGCGCCGCCGCCGGGTCGTCCCCCATCAGGATGCCGAATGCGCGCAGCCCGCTGTGGAGGACGACCGCGGTGCCGGGGCCTGCGCGCTGGGATGCCGGCGCCGGCGAAGCAACCCCTGCCGCGACCCGCTGCCTGCGCTCGCCCCACTTGTCCCAGAAGTACCAGACAGCGGCGATGCCGCCGAGGACGGTCGCTATGGCGAGCAGCAGCTCCATCTCGCGCTCCTCCCTGAGGCGCGTCGCTACCGCGAGGCGGCGCGGAGGCGGCTACTGCGCGTGCCGCCGTTGTGTAGTGGCCGCCGGCGAACCCGCTAGGGCAGCGCGCGCTTATCCCGCCGCGTCCGACTTCGCCTTCGTCGCCGCGGCCTTCCACTCCGCCATCGGCTTGAAGCTCGGGTCGCGCCCGTACCGCGCTTCGATCGCCCGCCACGCCTCCTCCTCGGAGGCGTTGAGATCGATCTCGAGCGGCTCGACGATCGGCTGCTGCACGTAGTAGGGCGTGTCCCAGAAGAACTCCATCCGGTTGCCCTCGGGATCCCGGTAGTAGACCGAGAGCCACGAGCCGTGCGAGATCAGCTCGACGTCGTCGACGTTGGCGCGCTTCAGGTCTTCGTGGCGCTTCCGGAGCTCCGCGAGCGACTCGACGCGAAACGCGACGTGGTTGAGCGCGCCCGCTCCCCTCGCGCCCTGGCGTCCGCCGGACAGCGCGAGCTGATGGTGATCGGCCTGCGGGTCGAGCGTGAGGAAGCAGATGTCGGTGCCGCGGGCGCGCCCGATGTCGGAGAGATGGAACCCGAGCACCCCGGTGTAGAAGTCGAGCATCCGCTTGAAGTCGAAGCAGTAGAGGACGACGTGGCTGATGTACGCGTTCCCCCGGTTCATGGCTGGCTCCTTCCCGACTTACGCCGCCGTCGGGCCCGGGTCCGCGACGAGGCCGGCCGACTCGACGCCGTGGATGGCGCAGATCTCGTCGTTGTCGCTGTTGTCGCCGCTGATCCCCACCGACCCGAGGATCTCGCCCTCCTTGGAGCGGATCAGGACGCCGCCGGCCGCCGGCACGATGCGGCCGCCCGAGGCGCCGATCATCGCGGCGACGAAGCTCGGCTGGGCGCTCGCGCGCCGCGCGAACTCGCGCCCGCCGAAGCCCATGCCGAGCGGGCCCCAGGCCTTGCCGATCGCGAGCTCCGCGCGCAGGATGCCCGACCCGTCGTCGCGCTTGAGCGCGACCAGATGCCCGCCCGGGTCGAGCACCGCCACCGTGAGGGGCTTGAAGCGGCGTTCGCGGCCTTTCTCGATCGCCTTGTCGACGATCGTGGCGGCGAGGGCGAGGGTCAGCTTGGTCACGGCGAGGCCTTTCGCGCTGGGTCAGAAGCGCCCGATGGCGCCCATCATACCGATGGCGCCCATCCCGAACACGGCGGCAATCAGCGTCCCGACCAGGAACGCGATCACGATTGCGATCGCGAAGAGCGCGACGGTGTAGCCGATGGCCTCGCGCTCGGGCACCCGCATCAGCAGCGGCGCCCCCAGGTGGAAGAGGTAGAGGGAGTACAGGCCCCCGAGCAGGGTGATCAGCCACGCGACGACGGGCAGGAAGGTGAATACGCCCGCCACCCAGGAAGCCGTCAGGGCATAGGCGACGAGCTTCATCGCCTGCTGGGGATCCTGCTTCCCGCCGAAGCGCGGCGCGAGCGCGTCGGCGATGATGCCCAGGACGAACACCATCACGAGGCTCAGCACATAACCGGCGAGCGCGGCCTGCAGGGCGACGCCCGCGCCGAGCCGCCCGCGGGCGAGCGTGCCGACGAGCGCCGTCGTGACGAAGGCAGCCACCGCGGGGAGCGCCGCGAGGATCGCGACGTAGCGCAGGTAGAGCGCCGGGATGTCGGTCTGTTCCTCGGCGATGGCCGACCACTCGTTCCGCGGCTGGACCAGGATGTTGATCACGCGAGTCACGAGATTCATCGGGTTCATCGTTCTCTTCCCTCTCGGCGGGCGACCGTGCCAGTATAGGGGGGCGGCGCGGGGCGCGACAACGACGCGACCGGTTTGTCGGCAGCGGGCCGCGGGCTGCAACCCATCTCGATCAGGAGTGCTCACCATGGACCGAGCCGCCGGCACCGGCGTCCCCGCGATCACCGCCGCGCTCAACTACGCGATCGACACCGGCGAGAAGCCGGTCAACGAGACCTACGGACCCGGGAACATCCGCGTGCGGAACAGCGGCGCGAGGGAGGAGCGCGCGGTCGAGATCCGGGACGGCCGATCGCTCGCCGACCGGTTCTCGCTCGACGAGACCGGCTTCGTCTTCGTGCCGCACCCGACCGAGGTCGAGAACTTCTTCGACCCCGCGGAGCTCAAGACCGCCTACTACCCCGAGGTCGAGCGCCTGATCCAGGCGCTCTCCGGCGCCACGCGCGTGGTCGTCTTCGACCACACGCTGCGCTCGGGCGACGAGGACGAGCGCGAGGCGAAGCTCGTGCGCGAGCCGGTGCTCGCCGTGCACAACGACTACACCGAGTGGTCCGGGCCGCAGCGCGTCCGCGAGTGCCTCCCCGACGAAGCGGACCGGCTGCTCGCGCACCGGTTCGCCATCATCCAGGTGTGGCGGGCGATCAACCGCCCGATCCAGTCGAACCCGCTCGCGATCGCCGACGCCCGCAGCCTCGCGCCCGACGATCTGATCGCCGCGGAGCGCCGCTATCCGCACCGCGTCGGCGAGACCTACCGCGTGCGCTACAACCCGGCGCACCGCTGGTTCTACTTCCCGCAGATGCGGCGCGACGAGGCGCTGGTGTTCAAGGTCTACGATTCGGCCAAGGACGGCCGGGCGCGGTTCACCGCGCACACCTCGTTCGTCGATCCGGGCTCGCCCCCGAACGCCCCGCCGCGCCAGAGCATCGAGGTGCGGACCTTCGCGTTCTTCGCGCCGGCCGCGGGCGCCTGATGGCGAATCGCTGGTCCCCGCGCGAGCTCGCGCTGCGCGCGGCGGCGATCGCGCTCGGCGCGGTGGTCCTCGCGTTCGCCTTCGTCTTCTCGCTCGTCATCTTCTCCATCGCGCTCGCGGTCGGTCTCATCGCGCTCGGCTACGCGTGGTGGCGGACGCGCTCCGTGCGCGAGCGGGGAGGACGCGTGATCGAAGGCGAGGCCCGCCGCGAGATCACCCCGCGCGACACGGATTGACGCGCGTCAGGCGTGCGCCACGCGCGGCCCGCGTCCGCGCAGGAGCAGCCACACGGCGATCGCCAGGTTGAGCAGGTTCCAGGCCGTGCCGTTGAGGAACGCGGCCCGGTAGGAGCCCGTGAGGTCGAAGATCACTCCCGACATCCATCCGCCGAGCGCCATGCCGAAGAGCGAGGCCATCAGCGCCATGCCGACCCGCATGCCGGCCTCGCGGGGCGAGAAGTACTCGCGGATGATGATCGCGTACGACGGCACGATGCCGCCCTGGAAGAGGCCGAACAGCGCCGAGATGACGTACAGCGACGCGAGCCCGTCGAAGGGGAGGAAGAGCAGCAGCGCGATGCCCTGCAGGCCCGAGCCGACCAGCAGCGTGCGCACGCCGCCGATGCGGTCGGAGATCCAGCCGAACGCCACCCGGCTGACGATGCCGCAGCCGAGCATCAGCGACAGCATCTCGGCGCCGCGCGCCGCGCCGTAGCCGAGATCGCCGCAGTAGGCGACGATGTGGACCTGCGGCATCGCCATCGCCACGCAGCACGCGGTGGCGGCGACGACCAGCAGCGCCTGGAGCGCGCGGGGCGAGATGCCGAGCGAGCGCTGCGGCCACGCTGCGCCGCGCCCGCTTCCCGGTCCGACCTCGACGGCGGGTGGCCGGCGCCTGAGCACCAGCGCGAGCGGCAGCATGCTTGCCACGCAGAACAGGCCGATTCCGGCGTGCGTCTGCCGCCAGCCCTCGGTCGCGATGAAATGCTGGACGATCGGGGGCCAGATCGCGCCCGCGAGGTAGTTGCCGCTCGCGAAGATCCCGACCGCGATCCCGCGCCGGCGGTTGAACCACAGCGAGGTATCGGCGAGCAGCGGCCCGAACGTCGCCGAGCTCCCCAGACAGCCGATCAGCACGCCCTGGACCAGCGCGAACTGCCACAGGCTCGTCGCCGAGCTGGCGAGGAAGTAGCCGAGCCCCAGCGCCACCATCCCGACGACCACGGGGACGAGGATCCCGAACCGGTCGGAGAGCCGGCCCATGAGGATGCCCCCCAGGCCGAACCCGACCATCGTCAGCGTGTAGGGCAGCGCCGCGGCGGAGCGCGCCACCCCGAACTCGGCCTGGACCGCCGGCAGCGCGACGACCGCGGACCACATGCCGACGCCGCCGATGGTCGACAGCGCGAGCGCGACGACGAGACGCACCCAGGCGTAGGCGGATTCCGCCTCGCTGGCGGTGCGCGAGTTCGACATTCGCTCCTCAGAGCCGCTGCGGGGGAGCGGCAGCCGCGCAATGTACCGCGGCGGCGCATGCCCGTCACCGGCGCCTGCCCCGAGTTGCGGCGGTGCACCGGCGCGCGGCGCCGCTGATTCAGAAAATCCGAACTCGATCGCGCGCGGAAATGAATTGTCAGCGGCTTCGCCTCTGCGCTAGGCTGATCCGCGGCCTGCTACCAGGGAGTCCGCGAATGGCCGCACCCACCAAGCCGCTCACGCACCCGTATTCCGCCTACCACCGCGGCGCGCCGCCGCAGGAGGACCGGGAGCTCACGCACGTCGAGCGCGGCGCGCCGTGCGGCGAGTACCTGCGGCGCTTCTGGCAGCCGGTGGCACTCTCCTCCGAGCTCGGCGAGGTGCCGCTCAAGGTGCGCATCCTCGGCGAGGAGCTCGTGCTCTTCCGCGCGAAGTCGGGCGACGTCGGCCTGCTCGAGCTGCACTGCAGCCACCGCGGCACGTCGCTCGAATACGGGATCTGCGAGGAGCGGGGGCTGCGCTGCTGCTACCACGGCTGGCTGTACGGCGTCGACGGCCGCGTCCTCGAGACGCCGGGCGACCCGCCGGAGTCGACGCTGCGCTTCCAGATCTGCCACGGCGCCTACCCGGCGATCGAGTACGCGGGGCTCGTCTTCGGCTACTTCGGCCCGCCGGAGAAGAAGCCCGAGTTCCCGATCTACGACAGCTACGAGCATCCCGGCGACCGCCTGGTGCCGTACTACATCACCTATCCGTGCAACTGGCTGCAGGTGCACGAGAACGTGATGGACCCGGCGCACGCGGTGTTCCTGCACACCCGGATCAGCTTCTCGCACTTCGCCGACGTCTGGGGCGAGCTGCCCGCGATGGAGTTCCCGCAGACCCCGACCGGCATGATCTACGTGACCTCGCGCCGCTGGGGCGACAACGTGTGGGTGCGCTCGAACGACATCATCCTGCCGAATCTCGCCCAGGTCGGCCACATCTGGGAGGACGGGGCCGAGCCGAAGGAGTTCAACCGGGTCGCGATCACGCGCTGGACGGTGCCGCTCGACGACGCGACGTGCCGCATCATCGGCTGGCGCCACTTCCATCCCGACGCCGACCCGCGCGGCGTCGCCGACGCTGCGAAGTGCGGCCCGGAATCGGTCGACTTCTTCGGCCAGGGTCCGGACCGGCCGTACACGGAGCGGCAGCGGATCCCCGGCGACTACGACGCGCAGACCTCACAGCGGCCGATCGCGATCCACGCGCTCGAGAACCTCACCAAGTGCGACACCGGCGTCGCGCGGCTCCGCCACTTCCTGCGCCGCGGGATTCGCCAGGTCGCGGAGGGCGGCGATCCGGAGCTGTCGCCGGTCCGCTCGAACGGGCTGATCCCGACCTACTGCCACGACACGGTGCTGCGTCTCCCCAAGCGCGAAGGCACGACCCCCGACGAGGACCGGGCGTTCGCGCTCGAGGTCGGCAAGCAGGTCACGAAGATCGTGGTCCAGGGCGAGCACCAGAGCGCCCCCGACCGCACCGAGCGCGTGCGCGCGCTGATCCGCGAGTACGGCGAGCGCAGCCGCATGGCGCTCGCGTAGCGAGAGGAACCGCAGATGAACGCAGACAATCGCGGATTCTGCTGAGGGACTTGCCGGCTCGCACCGTCTGCCGCGCGAGCCGCACCTCATCTGCGGTTCCAGTCTTTTTTGGGGAGCCAAACCCATGCAGAGCCCGATCCATCCGGGGCCGGTCGCCTGGACCGGCGAGAACCCCGGCATCTACCTCAAGGACACCCAGGACGGTCCGTGGACGGGCTTGATGACCTTCTTCCGCATCGTCTGGTCGCCGCACGGCATGGGCCACGGCGCGGTCGTGCTCGATGAGCCGGCGACGGAGAAGAGCCTGCCCGACGTGCGCAACTTCTGCATCACCGACAACGAGCCGCTCGCGCGCTTTCTCGTCGCCGAGTTCTTCTCGAAGTTCATGTCGTTCCGCGTCTCGCCGGGGATCAAGGCGATCGCGTACCTGCCGCTCGTCGAGGTGCGCCGCGCCGGCGACACCCGCAGCCGCTACCAGGAGATCCTGCGCTCGCCGGACCTCGAGGTCGTCATGACCTGGGCGGGCCTGGGCACCCCGTACGCGGTCGACATGCCGCCCGACAAGGGCCCGACGAAGGCGCACGAAATGTACAGCCTGTTCATCGACGCCGCCGAGGCGTCCGTCACCGTGAACGGGCGGCCGCTGCGCGGCAAGGTTGTCACCCGCGATTTCGCCGACACGAAGAAGAGCACCGCCTTCCTCGCGTTCTCGGAGTCGTGGATGCGCGCCGGCTGATGGTCGAGCTCGCCCAGTATCTCGCCTCGGGCCTGGTCGTGGGCGCGATCTACGGCCTGATCGCGATCGGCTTCACCGCGGTCTACAACGCGACCGGGATCGTCAACTTCGCGCAGGGCGACTTCTCGATGCTCGGCGCGCTCATGACGATCGCGCTGCTCGCCGCCGGCGTTCCACTCCTCCTGGCGATCGGCCTCGCGGTGCTCGCCGTGGGGTTGCTCGGCAGCGTCATCGAGCGCGTCGCGCTCCGGCCGGTCGGGGCCGACGTGCTGCGCGGGATCATCATCACCATCGGCGTCGGCGTCTCGCTGCAGGGCGTCGCCGTCATCGTCTGGGGCACCGACGCCCAGCCGCTGCGCGCGTTCTCGGGCGAGCGCCCGATCGGCCTCGCCGGGGTCACCATCCCGCCGCAGGCGTTGTGGGTGGTCGGCACCGCCGCGGTGCTGATGTGCGCCCTGTACTTCTTCCTCACCCGCACCTATTTCGGCAAGGCGTTCCGGGCCTGCGCGCTCAATCCGTTCGCCGCGAGCCTGATGGGCATCCCGACCGCGCGGATGCGGCTCGCGAGCTTCTTCCTCTCCGGGCTCATCGGCGCGGTGGCCGGGATCATCATCGCGCCGATCGCGCTGATGCAGTACGACAGCGGGATCTTCCTCGGCATCAAGGGCTTCGTCGCCTGCATCATCGGCGGGTTCGGCAACCCGATCGGCGCGGCGCTCGGCGGGCTGCTGCTCGGGCTCCTCGAAGCGCTCGCCACCGGATACTTGAGCTCCGGCTACAAGAACGCCATCGCGTTCGTCGTCCTGCTGGTGTTCCTGTTCGTGCGGCCGGGCGGCATCTTCGGCGAGCTCGAGGCGCTCAAGCGATGATCCGCGTCGGCGTCCTCGCGCTCGTGCTGGCCGCGGTGTGGCTCTCGGGGAGCGTCTACCTGATGAACCTCGCCGTGGTGACGGCGCTCTTCGCGCTGCCGGCGCTCGGCCTGTCGCTGCTGATGGGCTACACCGGACAGATCTCGCTCGGGCACGCGGCGCTCGTCGGCCTCGGCGCGTACGGCACGGCGATCCTCGCGCAGCAGTTCGGCTGGAGCCCCTGGCTCACGATGCCGGTCGCCATCGCGGCTGTGATGATGGTGGCGTGGCTCATCGGCTGGCTCGTGTTTCGTCTCCGCGGCCACTACCTCGCGATGGCGACGCTCGCGTTCGGCATCATCGCCCACGTCGGGTTCGTCGAGCTGCGCGACCTCACCGGCGGGCAGGACGGGCTGTCGGGCATCCCGCCGCTCGCGGTGCTCGGCGTCGAGCTGATCACCGACCGCGCGATCCTCCCGGTCGCGTGGATCGTGTGCGTGGGCGCGCTCGTCCTGGCGGAGAACCTGGTGCGCTCGCCCGCCGGCCTCGCGATGCGCACCGTGGCCGAGAGCGAGGCGGTCGCCGGCTCGATCGGCATCGCGCCCGATGCGCTGAAGCGCCGCATCATGGCGCTCAGCGGCGGGTACGCCGCCCTCGGCGGCGCGCTCTACGCCCACTACCTCGGCTACATCAGCCCGAGCCCGTTCGACGTCGGCTTCTCGCTGAAGCTGCTGCTGATGGTCGCGCTCGGCGGGTTCGCCGGCATCTGGAGCGTGCTGTTCGGGGTCGGCTTCGTCGTGCTGACGGGCGAGGCGCTGAAGCCGTTCGGGCACTACGACGTGGTGATCTACGGCGCGCTGCTCGTCATCGTCATGGTCTGGTGCCCGCGAGGACTGCTCGCCGGCTTGGAGCTCGCGTTTCAGGCGCTGCGGCGGCGCCTGCGCCCGGCCGCGGGAGGCGCGGCGTGACCGGCGAGCGCCCGCTGCTCGAGGTGCGCGGCGTAGCGGTGCGCTTCGGCGGGCTGCGGGCGCTCGACGACGTCGGGTTCGACGTGCACGCCGGCGAAGTGCTGGCGCTGATCGGGCCGAACGGCGCGGGCAAGTCGACGCTGCTCAACGTCGTCTCGGGCGCGCTGCGGGCCGACGCCGGCGAGGTCTGGCTGCGCGGCGAGCGCATCGACGGGCTCGCCGCCCACCGCATCAACGCCCGCGGCCTCGCGCGGACGTTCCAGGGCGCCGAGATCCTGCGGCGCATGACGGTCCGCGAGAACGTCATGGCCGCGGGCGCGGCGCGCACCGGCACCGGGGTGCGCCACGGCCTCGTCGGGTGGGGACCGGCGCGGCGCGCGCTGGCGCGGCTCGAGCGCGACGCGCTCGAGCACCTCGAAGTGGTGGGGCTCGCCCATCTCGCCGATACCCCGGCCGCGGCGTTGACCGCCGGCCAGCAGCGCCTCCTCGCGGTGGCGCGCGCGCTCGGCACCGGCGCCGAGCTGCTGATCTTCGACGAGCCCGGCGCCGGCCTGACGACGGTCGAGAAGAACGCGCTCGCCGCGGTGATCGCGAGCCTGCGCGGCCGCGGCAAGACGGTGGTGTTCGTCGAGCACGACCTCGGCCTCGTCGGCCAGCTCGCCGAGCGGATGGTGGTGCTCGACCACGGCAAGGTGATCGCGGTCGGCTCGCCCGACGAGGTGCGGGCCGACCGGCGGGTGATCGAGGCGTACCTCGGCAACACCGAGATCGCCGTCGCCCGCGCGCCCGCGCGGGCCGGGACGCACGAGGCGGGGCTCCTCGAGGTCGAGGGCGCGGCGGTCCGCTACGACGGGCTGATCGCGCTCGACGGGGTCACGCTCCGCGTCGGCCGGCGCGAGGTGGTGGCGCTCGTCGGCGCGAACGGCGCCGGCAAGTCGACGCTGCTCAAGGCGGTCGCCGGGGCGGTGCGACTCGCGGGCGGCCGAATCCGGTTCGTCGGCGAGGACGTCGCAGGGCTCGCCCCCGAGGAGCGGGTGCGGCTCGGCGTGGGGCTGGCGCCCGAAGGCCGGCAGCTCTTCGCATCGCTTACGGTGCGCGACAACCTGGCGGTGGGCCGCTACGCGCGGGTGCGCGCGGCGGGCTGGCGCCATCTCGTCGTCCCCGCGGGCGAGCAGGCGGCGAGCCTCCAGGCGGCGATGGCGGAGGTGTTCGGGTTCTTCCCGCAGCTCCGCGAGCGGGCCGACCAGCTCGCCGGCACGCTGTCCGGCGGCGAGGGGCAGATGCTCGCGATCGGGCGCGCGCTGATGAGCCGTCCGACGCTCCTCATGCTCGACGAGCCGTCGTTCGGCCTCGCGCCGCAGGTGGCGAAGGAGATCCTGGAGGCGCTGCCGCGGCTCACCGAGCTCGGGATCTCGATCCTGCTCGTCGAGCAGAACGCGCGCGCGGCGCTGCAGATCGCCGCCCGCGCCTACATTCTCGTGAACGGCCGGATCGCGGCGGAGGGCGCGAGCGCCGAGCTCCTCGCCGACCGCGACATCGTGCAGACGTATCTCGGCTGGGAAGGCAGCCGCGAGGAGGGCCGCGGCCGCGCGGCCGGGGGGCCGCGCCTCGCCGCGGTGAAATGACCGGAGCACCGACGGGCCGAGCGCCCGAACCACAACCAGGAGGTCGCATCATGAAATCGCTCATCCGCATGCTACTGGCGGCGCTCGCCGCCGCCGCGACGGCCGCCGCCGCGCAGGAGATCAGGATCGGCGGGCTCCTCGAGACCTCGGGCTTCATCGCCTCGCTCGGGCAGCCCGGCCTGGAAGGCGCGATGCTCGCGGTCGAGCAGGTGAACGCCGCCGGCGGCATCAACGGCCGCAAGGTGGAGTTCGTCAACGTCAACTCCGAGAGCGACAACACCAAGACCGTCTCGGGGGCGAAGCGGCTGCTCGAGCAGGAGAAGGTGGTCGCGATCATCGGGCCGATGAGCTCCGGCTCGGTGTACGCGGTCGCCGACACGATCGAGCGCGCGGCGGTGCCGATGATCGCGAACGGCGCCTCGCGCGGGATCGTCCTGCCGCCCGAGAAGCGGAAGTTCACGTTCCTCGCGCCGCTCACCGACGTCGTGGTGCAGAGCGTGATGCTGAAGGACATGCAGGCGAAGGGGATCAAGAAGATCGCGATCCTCAACACCGACGTCGCGTTCGGCACGAGCGGCCGCGACTCGCTCGAGAAGGGGGTCGCCGCCTACGGGGTCACGATCGTCGCCAAGGAGACGGCCGGCAACAGCGACACCGACATGACCCCGCAGCTCACCAAGATCCGGGCCTCCGAGGCCGAGGCGACGGTGATCTGGGCGACCGGCCCGGCGCTCGCGATCGCGGCCAAGAACCACCGCGCGCTCGGGATCAAGACGCCGCTGTACCTCGCGCATTCGGCGAACGACTTCAACTTCCTGCGGCTCGCCGGCGACGCGGCGAACGGCGTGCTGCTGCCGTCGTCGAAGATCTACGTCACCGACTCGCTCCCCGGCAACGACCCGCAGAAGCCGGTGGTCGAGCGGTTCGTGCGCGACTACGAGAAGAAGTACGGCAAGCCGCCGGCCACGTTCGCCGGCAACGGCTACGACGCGGCGATGATGCTGATGAACGCGATCAAGCGCGCCGGCACCGACGGGGCGAAGCTCCGCGACGCGATCGAGGGCACCAAGGACTACGTCGGCGTCACCGCGGTGTACGCGTACGCGCCGACCGACCACTACGGCACGAAGCCGGAGAGCGTGGTGATGCTGACCGTGAAGGGCGGCAAGTTCACCCTCGCGGGCAAGTGAGTGCGGCCCTCTCCACGGCTCGCCTTGCAAGGCGAGCCGGCGCCCGCGGCGGCGAGCTCAAGCAGTTGAGCTCGCCGAAACCCCGCGCTCGCCCCCCAACCCTCTCCCGCACGCGGGAGAGGGGCGCATCAGCGCCGGCCGCCGGCGCTGAGCGCGAGCCCGCGGACGATCTCCTCGGCGCACTCGACGAGCGCGCGCGCCGGGCGGGTGAAGCGGTAGCGGTGCGAGTGCGCGACCACGATGTTCGGCGTGCGCAGCCCGCACTCGAGCGGCCGCGAGACGAGCGAGCCCATCGCCGCGTGGGTGAACGGCGGACAGAAGTTGAGCAGCCCGCAGCCGAGGCCGCTCGCCACCAGCCCGCGCAGCATCGGGATCGAATGCACGCGATAGGCGATCCGCGGCGCGATCCCGGCGGCGCTGAACGCCGAGAGGATGTATTCGGCCGTGCGCGGCAGGTCGAGCAGCACCAGCGGCTCGGCGGCGAGCTCGGCGACCGTGACCTTGCGCTTCGCCGCGAGCGGATGGCCGCCCGGGAGCACCGCCTGCAGCGGCGCCGGACGCACCGGCGTGCACTCGATGCCGGTCGGCACCTCGAAGTCGTAGAGGATCGCGAGCTCGAAGGCGCCGGTCTGCAGGCCTTCCATCAACGACTCGTGGTGCCCCTCGTGCCAGTAGACCCGGGCCTGCGGGTACTCGGCCTGGAACTTGCGCACGAGCGGCGGGATCACGAACGGCGCGAACGAGAACAGGCATCCGAGGTGCACCCAGCCCTGCACCTCGCGCGCGTCGATCATCCGGCCGGAGCCGAGCTCCCACGCCTGGTTCAGCAGGTTGCGGCACTCGATCGCGAGCGAGTTGCCGGCGTCGGTGAGCACGAGCCCGCGCGCGTGCCGGCGGTGGAAGAGCCTCACCCCGAGCGTCGACTCGAGGTGCGCGATTGCCGCCGACACCGCCGGCGCCGAGACGTGCAGCGACACCGCCGCCCCGTGGACCGAGCCGTGATGCGCCGCGGCGACGAAATAGCTGAGCTGGCGCAGGGTGAATTCGGGCGCGAGCAGCTCGGCGCTAACGGTCAGGTCCGACGCCCGGACGCCCGCGACCCGGTTGCCGCGCCGCGGAGCGTCCGGGCTCCGCGGCGGGTTGACGACCGTTTTCGGCCCGAACATGGCGATGCATCCGCAAGGAGCGAAGAGGACTATGGTAGCGGCAATCGCTCGGGGCGGGCCGCGACGCGCGGCGGACGCCGCGCGCGCTCCCGGCCACTTCGCGTGCGCACGCCGATGATGCCCGACGTCCCGCCGCGGGCGCCCGGACCGGCCGGCTGAAATCGAGGCGCACGATGCGCGGCTGGCGGGCGGCGAGCCACGGGGGTCCGGAGGCGCTCGCGCTCGTCGAGCTCGCGCGCCCCGCGGCGGCGCCCGGCGAGGTCGTGGTCGAGGTGAAGGCCGCGGCGCTCAACTTCTCCGACCTGCTGATGATCCGGGGCACGTATCAGATCGCCCCGCCGCTCCCGTTCGTGCCGGGGCAGGAGATCGCGGGCATCGTCGCCGAGACCGCCGCCGAGAGCGCGTTCACGGTGGGCGAGCGCGTCGCCACCAAGGTGCGGTGGGGCGGCTTCGCCGAATACGCGCTCGCGCGCGAGGACATGCTGATCCGGTGCCCCGAGGCGATCGCCCTCACCGACGCGGCGACGCTGCCGGTCGTGTGGCCGACGGCGTGGATTGCGCTCCACGAGGACGCGCGCCTGCGCGAGGGCGAGACCGTCCTCGTGCATGCCGCGGCCGGCGGCCTGGGGCTCGCGGCGGTGCAGCTCGCGCGGCTCGCCGGCACGCGGGTGATCGCCCTGGTCGGCGATCCGGAGAAGGCCGTCGCCTGCCGCGAGGCGGGCGCCGAGACCGCGCTCGGATACGCCGACGGCGACTGGCCGGAGCGGGTGAAGGAGCTGACCGGCGGACGCGGCGCCGACGTCGTGCTCGACTCGGTGGGCGGCGACGCCACCGATGCGAGCCTGCGCTGCCTCGCGCGCCGCGGTCGGCTGCTCGTCGTCGGCTTCTCGAGCGGCAGGATTCCCGAGCTCCGCGCGAACCGGCTGCTGCTCCGCGCCGCCTCGGCGCACGGCGTGTACTGGTCGCACGATCACGACCGGCCGCTCGTCGAGCGCGCGGTGCGCGAGCTGCTGGTGCTCGCCGCCCGCGGCGAGATCCGGCTCGCGGCGCAGCAGGTCCTGCCGTTCGAGGAGCTGCCGCAGGCGCTCGCGGCGCTCGCGGCGCGCACGACCGTGGGCAAGAGCGTAGTGTGGGTGCGGGCGAAGGCGGGCTGAAAGAAGGAGGCCGATCGTGAACGACCGATCCGCGAGCTCCGGCGCGCGCGTGGTGCGCGCGCCGCGCGGCGCGCAGCTCAACACCGCGAACTGGCACATCGAGGCAGCTTTGCGCATGCTGATGAACAACCTCGACCCCGAGGTCGCCGAGCGTCCCGACGAGCTCATCGTCTACGGCGGGATCGGCAAGGCGGCGCGCGACTGGGAGTGCTTCGATCGCATCGTCGCGACGCTCAAGCGCCTGCGCCCGGACGAGACGCTGCTCGTCCAGTCGGGCAAGCCCGTCGGCGTCTTCCGCACCCACGAGCTCGCCCCCCGCGTGCTGATCGCGAATGCGAATCTCGTCCCGGTGTGGTCGACCGCCGACCACTTCAACGAGCTCGACCGGCGCGGGCTGATGATGTTCGGCCAGATGACCGCCGGCGCGTGGTTCTACATCGGCAGCCAGGGCACGGTGCAGGGCACCTACGAGACCTACTGCGAGGTCGCGCGCCAGCACTTCGGCGGCGACCTCGCCGGCCGCTGGATCCTCACCTCCGGGCTCGGCGGGATGGGCGGCGCGCAGCCGCTCGCCGGGCGGATGGCCGGTGCCGCGATCATGGTGATCGAGTGCCAGCAGAGCCGGATCGACATGCGCCTGCGCACCGGGTACCTCGAGCGCCAGGCGCGCAACCTCGACGAGGGGCTCGCGCTGATCATGGAGGCCAAGGCGAAGCGGCAGGCGACCTCGGTCGGCGTGCTCGGCAACGCCGCCGAGGTGCTGCCCGAGCTCGTGCGGCGGGGCTTGCGGCCGGATGCGGTCACCGACCAGACCGCCGCTCACGATCTCGTGCACGGCTACCTCCCGATCGGCTGGACCGTCGACGAGTGGCGCACGCTCGCCCGCGACGATCCGAAGCGCGTCGAGCACGCCGCGCGCGCCGCGATCGTCGAGCACGTGAAGGCGATGCTCGCGTGGAAGGCGCTGGGGGTGCCGGTGTTCGACTACGGCAACAACCTCCGCCAGGCGGCGCTCGAGGGCGGGCTCGCGAACGCATTCGACTTCCCGTCGTTCGTCGTCGCGTACGTGCGGCCGCTCTTCTGCCGCGGCAAGGGGCCGTTCCGCTGGGTCGCGCTCTCGGGCGAGCCCGAGGACCTCTTCAAGACCGACGCGCGGCTGAAGGCGCTCTTCCCGGCGGACAAGCCGCTCGCGCGCTGGCTCGACCTCGCGGGCGAGTGCGTGAAGTTCCAGGGCCTCCCGGCGCGGATCTGCTGGCTCGGCCTCGGCGAGCGCCACGTCGCCGGGCTCGCGTTCAACGACATGGTGCGCGCGGGCGAGCTGCGGGCCCCGATCGTGATCAGCCGCGACCACATGGACTCCGGCTCGGTCGCGAGCCCGAACCGCGAGACCGAGCGGATGCGCGACGGCTCCGACGCGGTCGCCGACTGGCCGCTCCTGAACGCGCTCCTCAACACCGCGTGCGGCCCCTCGTGGGTGAGCGTCCACAACGGCGGCGGCGTCGGGATCGGCTACTCGACGCACGCCGGGATGGCGATCGTCGCCGACGGCTCGGAGGACGCGGCGCGCCGGCTGCGCTCGCTCCTCTGGAACGACCCGGCGACCGGGGTCATGCGGCACGCCGACGCCGGCTACGAGCTCGCGCTCGAAACGGCGCGGCGGCACCGGCTCGACCTGCCTTCGGTGGGCTGAAGCCGGCATGCACAAGCTCACGGCGAGCAGGGCGGGATTCGGCCCCGGTTGCGGGCGCGCGCGTGACCTCCATCACAGGCCGTCCGAACGCTCGCGAAGTAATTCCCGACTCGCTTCCGGGCCGCCCACTCAGGGTCGACCCGGTCTTGTATGCTGGGCTCATGGACAGTCGTTCGTCACGGGGGGAGCCGGGGCCGCGCAGCCTGACACGGGGCTCGGCGCAGATGTGGCTGCGCCCGGTCGCGAGGCTCGGTGCGGCGCTGTCGTGCTGGGCGATGCCGCACTCGGCGCTCGCGCACGGCTCCCCGTACACCGACCTCCTTCTCCTTCTTCTTCAGTGGTCGATCTTCGTGGTGCCGCCGCTGGTCGCCGCGTGGTTGATCTTGCGGAAGCTGGTGCGGAAGGGGGGCTTCGACCCGACCGGAGACGTCAGACGCCTGGAGCCGGGCGTGTCGACCGTCGGGACGGTGCGGGAAGTCATGGGCTTGCCGGCGCACGAGTGGCGGGAGGCCGATGGCGGGAGGACCTGGGAGTTCACGCGCACCCGGGCGCGTCCGATGACTTTGATGCTCCGGTTTGGGCCGGAGGGGCTTCTCATGGAGCTGCGCGAGGTGCTGCCCCACGAGCAGGTCCATGCGATCCGGCAAGGGATGACCGAGGATGCGGTGCGGCGGCTGCTCGGCTCGCCCGACGATCAGCGACCGGAAGCCGGCGGCGGTCTGAGGTGGGAATACGCCGGGCGCTACGCGGGCGGCACCACTCACGTGCTGCGGTTCTCTCCGGCGCGGACCCTCGAGGACCTCCGCGAGCTGGTCGCGAAGGATCACTTCGCGGAGGTGACCACGGGGATGGGCCGACACGCGTTGGAACTCCTGCTCGGATCGCCCGATGAAGTGATCGTGAGTGGAACGCCGACGCTATGCTGGCGGTACGAGAAAACGCCGGGCGTCCAATGGGAATTCCGGGCAACGGTCGATTTTCGAGGGGTCACGCACACCGCGCACGTCCCGGTGAGCGTTCCATCGGCCCTCGACGGAGAGACTCGGCTGCCGATCGTCGATGCTTCGACCGCCGACCACGTGCGCGCGCTCATGGGCCGCCCATCCCACGCATGGGAGGTCCGCGGTCAAGGAGTGACCTGGGAGTTCACGCGATACCGCGGGACTCCAGTGACTTACGTGCTGCGCTTCGGTCGCGACGGCGTGCTCCGCGAGCTCCGCGAACTGCGCCCGGACCGGCACTTCGACGAGGTGGTCCGGGGGATGAGTCAGCAGGTGGTCCGGGACCTCCTCGGCTCGCCCGACCAACAGGGGGTGGACTGGACGCGCAAGACGCAGCAGTGGTGGTGGAAGCGCGAGTCGATGTCCCAGGGCGGGCGGAGCTTCCTCGTCGTCTTCAACTTCGACGGCGAGGTCGTCGAGACGACGACGAGCGCGCCGGCGGCGTAGTCAGGCGTCCCTTCTCGGTGCGGGCGGGCGACGGTGTGGCACGGGCATCCCGGGGCGCGCTTGGGGGGCGACGTCGCCGTTCGGCGCCGGCGCGACGCGCCCGCGGCGCGCCCGCGGCGCGCTGAAGTCGCGTCATGGGCAAGCTGACGGGGCTGCGGGTCGTCGACCTCTCGCGGGTGCTGTCGGGCCCGTTCTGCACTGCGCTCCTCGCCGACCTCGGCGCCGAGGTGATCAAGGTCGAGTCCCCGGGCGGCGGCGACGACTCGCGGCGGTTCGGCCCGTTCGTCCAGGGCGAGAGCGTCTACTTCGCGCTCATCAACCGCAACAAGAAGAGCGTCACGCTCAACTTGCGCGAGCCGCGGGCGCAGGCGCTCCTCGCGCGGCTCGCCCGGGACGCGGACGTGGTCGTCGAGAACTTCCGGCCCGGGGTAGCGAAGCGGCTCGGGTGCGACTACGCGACGCTCGCGGCGGCGAATCCCCGCCTCGTGTATCTCAGCATCTCGGGCTTCGGGCAGGACGGCCCGAAGGCGGGCTGGCCCGCCTACGATCTCATCATCCAGGCGATGTCGGGGGTCATGTCGATCACCGGCCAGCCGGACGGGCCGCCGACCGCGCTCGGCGAGTCGCTCGCCGATCTCTGGACCGGGCTCCTCGGCTCGTGGGCGGTCCTCGCCGCGCTCGCCGCGCGGTCGAGCACCGGGCGCGGCGAGCACATCGACCTCGCGATGTTCGACTCGATGCTCGCGCTCCAGGTCACCGGGCTCGCGCAGCTCGCGGCGAGCGGGCGCGCGCCGGGGCGGGTCGGCAACCGTCATCCGGTGACGACGCCGGTGGACACCTTCGCGACCCGCGACGGCCACGTCGCGATCGTGGTGCCGAGCGATGCCCAGTTCGCCCGCCTCTGCGCGCTCGTCGGGCGCCCGGAGCTCGCCGCCGATCCGCGCTTCGCGGACAACGCCGCGCGGCGCGACCGCCAAGCGGAGCTGAAGAGCGTCATCGAGCGCTGGTCGCGGGAGCTTCCGACCGAGGCCGCGGTCGCCGCGTGCCACGGCATCGACATCCCAGCCGGGCCGGTCTGGGACCTCGCCCAGGCGGTGGGCTCCGACCAGGCCGCCGCGCGCGGGCTCGCGCGGCGCGTGCCCCATCCCGCGTTCGGCGTCCTCGGCATGGTGCCGCAGCCGGCGAAGTTCGCGACCGAGGTCGCGCCCGTCGTCACGCGCGAGCCGCGCCTCGGCGAGCACAACGCCGAGGTCTTCGGACTCTCGGCCGCGGCGCTCGAGCGTCTGCGCGCCGAAGGCGTGATCTGAAGCGCGGCGCGGTCAGCCGCGCGCCGCGTCCCGCGCGCGCAGCTTCGCGGCGATGTAGGCGCTGTGGGGCACGTACAGCAGGTCGGCGATCTTGCGCACCAGGTGCTGCTCGTACGCGCTCAGCTCGGCGTCGGCGTAGGCGACCCGCCACATGTGCTCGATCACCCGCTCCTTCTGCGCCGGCGAAAACCGCTTGTTGATGAGCGAGGTGAACTGGTAGTAGTCGGTCGCGGCCCGCGCCTCCTCCTCGGCGAGGCGGACCAGCGCCTCGGCTTCCTCGCCGCTGAGGCCGAACTTGGAGTGCACCGCGCGCAGCACCGCCTCGCGCTCGGCCGGCTCGATCTCGGGGTCCATGCGGACGACCTCGACGAGCAGCGCGGCGGTGGCGACCTCGATCGTGTGGCGCTCGTCGCCGGCGCCGGCCGGCGCGGCGACGTGGCCCTCGAAGAACTCGCGGATGGCGTTCAGCATCGTGCCGGCTCGAGCGTGGGACAGCGCGCGCGAGCCCGAAGTTCAGCCGGGGCCTGCGGCGGCTACCTTCCGGTCCGCTCGAACTCGGCGACGCGCTCCATCGAGCGCGGCGTGAACTCGTTCTGGGGCGCGTCGCCGCCGACGACGAACAGCAGCATGTGCTCGGTCTCGGGCTCGCCGCGCGTGATGTTCTCGAAGCGGCGCGCGCAGCCCGGCGGGAACGAGATCGTGTCGAGCGGGCCGACCTCGAGCGACTCCATCGCCTCGCCCTCGTTCCACTGCGCGAGCCACCGGCCGCTCATGACGACGAAGGTCTCGTTCGTGTCGTGGTTGTGCATCAGCACGCCCTTGCCCGGCTTGCAGCGCACGAAGCCGAGGTTGAAGCCCTCCGAGACGGGAATCGCGGCGTTCGCCGACGAGCTCTGGCCGACCGGCGAATTGACCGCGCCCACGCCGGCCTGCGCGGGCATCTGGAAGCCGACGACGGCGAACGTGGTCTTCTGGCACTCGGGGAGGGCGGAGTCCTGGAGGCCGTCGCTGAAACCCTTGAGATCGGCGAAGCGCGCGACGCGCTTCAGCATCTCTTCGCGCGACCAGACTCTGACCGGCGGCAGCATGGGCACCTCGCATGCGGATGTTCGGATCGATGCTACGCCGGGCCTGCGACACGCGCAACGCGGGTTGTGCGGAGCGGCCTTCCCGTGGAGAATCGCGCGGTTCCGCCCCTTAGACCGATGCCGCTCGAGCCACCGACCGCGTCCCCGCCCGCGCCGCGGCAGCTGCTCGCGGATTTCGGCGGCGTCTATCTCGTCAACGCGATCGTCGCGTTCATCTTCGCCGCCTCGGGGCCGGTCGCGATCGTCCTCACCGTCGGCACG
>Ga0187892_10001060_pt1 | contig 66584 bp, 47 predicted proteins | sample MA1701073metaG_FD_139345 | JGI IMG/M metagenome (GOLD analysis project Ga0187892, IMG submission 139345) | Bio-ooze microbial communities from a basaltic lava cave in the Kipuka Kanohina Cave System on the Island of Hawaii, USA - MA170107-3 metaG ... | reverse complement strand
CACGCCGGAATAGCCGAAAACCACAGTCTTCCCCATCTCATTTTGTAGTGCAGACCTTGGCCACTAAAACCGCATTCCCGCCTCCGCCAACGCGGTTCGCCAACTCCAAGTGCGAAGGTTGGGCTAAGATACCACGAACGGATGCCAAGCAAAGAGGCACATTTTACACTCGGCCTTCCAGATGCTGTGCCGGCCCGCGTTCGGTTGATGCACAAGGCCGAGTGGATCAGTGCCCTGATGGGCCTGATTTGCTACGTCAACATCCTGCCCAACGAATTCAGTCACGACGGCGTTTCCATCGTCCAACGCAACCCACGGGTCAATGATCCCGGCCAATGGCGGGCAATTTGGACGACGGATTACTGGCACCACACCGAGGCGGAAATCCCCGACCGCGACCTGCTTTTTCGCCCCATCGCCATCAGCTCCTTTCGCCTGGTCCGCCAGTTGGCCGGCCAGAGCCCCTGGTGGCAGAATCTTTGCAACGTTCTGCTCCACGCCCTTGTTTGTGCCGGCGTCGCTAGGCTCTGCCGGAATCTGGGCGGTTCTTCTACCCAATCCGTGATGGCCGGCGTTTGCTTCGCCGTCTTGCCGATCCACACCGAAGCCGTCGCCGCAGTCGTAGGGCGGGCCGATCTGCTGGCGACCCTCGGCATCCTCGTCACCCTTCTCTTGCACCGCCGGTCGCTGCAGGCGGTCTCATGGCAAGGCCGCGTGGGCCTGCATTCCCTCACCGCTGTGGCTACCTTCGTTGCCCTCGGGGCAAAGGAAAGCGCCGTCGGGATCGCCGTGCTCGTCCCGTTGTTCGCCTGGTACTGGCGAGGCAGAAGGGATGAAGCGACCCAGGGACGAAGGGACGGAGAAAGAGGCACGGAGGCACGCGAAGCGTCAAGGGTGGCTTCGTGGCTGTATGTTGTTGTTCCCATCGTCGTCTATTTCTTCCTTCGTTATTACGCACTGGGTGGCACGTTCCACCAGCGCCCGGCAGTCAGCAAGACGGTCAATATTCTGGTCGATGCCCCCTTCTGGCAGCACATGCTCGGCGTAATCCAAGCCTGGGGCATGTACTGGGCAAAGACCTTTTGGCCGGCCGTGCTGTCGGTGAACTATTCCATCAATGCGATCCGTCCGGCCAGGGGGTTTGATGATCCTTACGTCCTGCTCGGCGTGGCGGTCACCGGTGGGCTGGTGTGGCTTTCCATCGCCACGTGGCGAAGAGGTTCTGGCATTGTGGCATTGCTATTCGCAGCAACGCTCGTCACCTACGCGCCGACCTCCAATGCCTTTGTGCTCTTGAGGGTCTTTTTCGCCGAACGCATTTGGTACCTGCCTTCTATCTGGATTGCGATCCTGGTGGGTCAGACATTTGGCGCCGGTTTTCGACCGATGAAAAGTCGGACCGGTTTGCAACCGGCGATTCCTCGTCACGCGCAAGGCGTGACGCTACAGCGGGTCGCCATCGCGCTCGGATGTCTGGCCGCCGTCGCCATGACGGTTCGCTGCTGGGTGCGCAATGCCGATTGGCGAAATGGCGGCACTTTGTGCGCTGCCGCCTATCGCGATCTGCCCGAATCCATCGAAGTGCTTCACCTATACGGCCAGTGGCTGGTTATTCACGGGGCGATCGACCGCGGCATCGAACTGCTCCAAAAAGCCGTCGAGATGGATCTGGGCTACACGCAGGCTCACCGCACCTTAGGGCTGGCCTATCTCAAGAAGGGCGATCACGAAAATGCCGTCCGTCATCTTCAAATCGCGGAAATGCAGGTGCCCGGCTATGCACCTATCAAAATGGCGCTCGACCAATCGAAGCACATGTTGACGGCTGCGCAGGCCGACGCGCTTCGCCTATTGGAGCAACAGGCCAAGGAGACCCCAGAGGTTCTCGACGCTCAATTGAACTTCATCGTGAAGCTTCGCGAAGTCGGCCGGGCGGAGGAGGCACTGGCCCAACTCCGGCAACGCGAGCAGTTCTTTGACGATCGCGCCTTGTTCCATGCCGAATACGCCGTGACCCTGGTCATCCTCAACAAACTGGATGAAGCGATCGACCGCTACCGGCTCAGCCTGCAATTGGAGCCGACCCATGTCTCACGAAATGTGGAACTGGCCATGCTGCTGCTGGAACGAAGAAAAGGCACGGACCTCGAGGAGGCCTGGTCGTTGGCCAAGCGGGCCTCCGCGCTGGCTCCCCGGCACCCAGCGGTTCTGGTGTGCATGGCCGAGCTATTGGCCATCCGCGGAGACGTCTCGGGCGCAATCGCGCATTACCAAAAAGCCATCGACGCCCTCCCACCCGGCAGCCCCCAACGCCGCGTGTACGAACAACGAGCCAAAGCGCTCGGAAAGTAACAGATAACAGAGCATGGCATCGTGGATCCCTCTGAGCAAAGCGCTCCGCGAGTCCAAGACCGCCGCCGTTTTCTCTTCGCGTCAAAGAAAGGCGACCGCTATCCAAATCAGTTCGCTACGACACTGAATTCGCCGCCCGTCGGACGTGACTCTTACTCCAAGGAATCAATGGTGTAGAATCCGCGAGCCCAGACTGGTTGAGTATATCTCCTACGCACCGAACGGAATGCGCCATGGGTGACGAGAAGATCTTCCGATTCGTTTTGATTGCCGGCTTCTCCGTTGTTTTTCCCATTGCGTTTTACCATCGTCTGAAATCGCAGGCCTCAAAAGAAAAACTCAATCGCCGGGAGGAGGGCCTTTTCATCCTGCTGACTTTGCGGCCCATCGCCGCTCTCGGGATGGCCGGAATGATAGCGTACCTCATCAATCCCGCCTGGATGGACTGGTCGTCGGTGAGCCTGCCGCTTTGGCTTCGCTGGTCTGGCGTTGGCCTGGGAGTGATGGCTGCGGCCGTCCTGATCGCCGCGATGCGAAGTCTGGGAACCAACCTGACCGATACGGTGGTGACCCGGGCTCGCCATACATTGGTCATGCAGGGTCCCTATCGTTGGGTTCGCCACCCGTTCTATGTCGCGACCGCCTGGGCCGTGACGGCCAACGCGACGGTTACAGCTAACTGGTTCCTAGGGCTGACGGGTGTCCTAACAGTGGCGTTGCTGGTCATCCGAACCAAGACCGAGGAGCGGAAACTGCAGGAACGCTTCGGCGAGGAGTACCGCGACTACGCGAAAAGAACAGGCCGCTTCTTCCCAAAAATCGCGAGCTTGACAACCACTCCGCATAGAGGGGATACTGAATACGAATTAGGACGATCCAAAACGGGTGCTTCGCGAAGTACGAGGGATCAAGGGGCTCGCCGGGATGGGTCGTTTCCGAGGAGGAGCGCGTAAGATGATATTGGCATTAGCTTTGGCGGCGCTGGCGGCGCCGATGCAGGCGGAAAAAGGCTCGCCCGGCGGTTCGGGCGAGGGACAGTCCATCTATGACCTAACCGTCACGGACATCGACGGCAAAGACGTGAAGCTCGACCGCTACAAAGGTCAGGTCTTGCTGATCGTCAACGTGGCCAGTTTGTGAGGGTTCACGGACAAGACGTACTCCGGTCTGGAGTCAATCTACAAGAAGTACAAAGATCAAGGCTTCCGCGTGCTGGCGTTTCCGGCCAACAACTTCGGCAATCAGGAGCCGGGTACGAATGCGGAGATCAAGGAATTCTGCCGGGCGAAAAAAAACGCCACCTTCGACGTCTTCGCCAAAATCTCGGTGGCCGGTGACGACCAGGCTCCGCTGTACAAGTTGCTGGCCAACCACCCCAACGCCGAAACCGCCGGCAAGGTGCAATGGAACTTCCAGAAATACTTGGTGGGCCGCGACGGTACGGTGCTGGCCAAATACGGTCCCCGCACTCTACCTGAGGATTCGAAGGTTATCGCTGACATCGAGGCTGCCTTGGCTGGCAAAAAGCCCTAACAAGTGATTGGCTTCCGAGCCGGCGACGCCCACGCTCTGGGGGATCTGTTGGAATGCGACCCGGACCGCTTCTTTACGGGCGCGGCTCTGATTACACGAGCCAGCGGCTCGACGCATGCGGTGCCCTGCTCCTGTTATTGACCCCGATTGTGATCCACGCGGTGTGGCGCCACGATCAACGGTACGCGACCGTGGCGTTGGCCGATTCGACTGTCGTGCAATCGACGGTGAACCCGAATAGCGCACCGTGGTGGGAGTTGACCATCTTGCCAGGCGTCGGTCCCACCAAAGCTCGCGACATCGTGGGTTTTCGCGAACAGCGCGGCAGCGCGTTGGGCTCCGATGACGACGACGACTCCGTCCCCAGCATACGGCCCCTTCTGTTGGTCTTTCGGCGCGCTGCCGACCTGGACCAGGTGCGAGGAATCGGACCCAAAACCATCGCTCGAATCGAAAACGAGCTGCGATTCGACGATTCCTCGGGTATTCACGCAACAGGTCTCGACGCGGCGGCACAGTGATGGAATAGATCACCCCCAAGGGGATTCGAACCCCTGTCGCCGGCTTGAAAAGCCGGTGTCCTAGGCCTCTAGACGATGGGGGCAAAAAGCCGCGACGCGGGCCGCTGTGCGGCCTGCGTGTGCGGAATATAGAGGCAGGCTCGCCAGCCGTCAACGGATTCGGCCGCGGTATGCCGCACCCAGCCCTGCGGCGCCTGGGGGGCAAAGTGTTATACTTGCCGAGTCATGGCCGGCCCCAGGATCATCCGATCGTCTTTACCGTCGAGCCGAACGCAGAGGCTTCTCGCCGGGAAGGCCTTGCTGGGCATTTGGGCGCTTGCGATTGGGTCTAGCTGCGACCGGACCGAAAAACCCATCGCCGATGGGCGGCCTAGGGCCGGCGGAGTGCTCGTCGTCTACTGCAGCGTCGATGAGAATGCCGCCGCGCCTATTCTGCGGCGTTTCGAGCAACAAAGCGGCAAAAGGCTCCAAGTCCTCTACGACACCGAGGCCGGCAAGACCACGACCCTTGTGAACCGGATCGTGGGCGAGGCACAATCCCGCCGCCCGAGGTCGGACGTTTTTTGGTCAGGCGAGCTCTTCAATACGATCGCCTTGGCTCGGCAAGGTCTTTTGGCACCCTACCGATCCACCGCTGCGGCCGATATTCCCGAACGATTCAAAGATCCCCAACACCGTTGGACGGCGATCGCGCTGCGCGGGCGCGTGCTGGCATTTGATCCGGCGAGATTCAGCGCCGAGTCCGTGCCGCGGACTTGGGAGGAATTGGCAGAGCCGAGATTCGCAGAGCACCTCGCCTTGGCCAATCCGCTGTTCGGCACGACAAAAGGGCACATCGCCGCGGCCTTCGCGGTTTGGGGCAAAGATCGGGGTCGGGCGTTTCTGACCAAGCTGCGGCACGGCGGAGTTATGATGGTGGATGGCAACAGCGCCGCCGTCCGGGCCGTCGCCACTGGGCAGGCAATGCTCGCGGCCACAGACACCGATGACGTGTGGGCAGCGCGGCGCGCGGGGGTGACATTGGATCTGCGTTTTCCAGACCTGGGCGACGGCGGCACGCTTCTGATTCCGTCTTCGGTGGCGATGGTTCACGGCGGCCCGAATGGCGCCCAGGCCCACGCCTTGGTGGATTATTTGGTGTCGGAAGAAGTGGAACTGCTGTTGGCGCTAGGCGAGCTACAGACAATCCCGGTTCGTGAGTCTCTTCGACGGGAACTCCAGCTCGAGCTGCCACCCCAAAGCAACGTCGATTACAACGCGGTCGCCGAATCCATGGATGAGGCCGTCGCCGCGGCGCGGGAAATTCTCCTCCGGTGAGGTCGAAAATGGCAGCCGTCGGTCTGGCCCTTGTCGGCTGGGGCGTGTTCTTCGCGGCGATTGCCTGGCCGGCTCTCAACTTGGCAGCCCGGTGCGTCCTGGACGCGCGACCGCCGACCGAAGGGTATTCCTACTCGTCTCGCCAGTTGCTTCTACTCGTCCATAGTTTGGGACTGGCCGCCCTCGCGTCGCTTAGCGCCGTGTTGGTGGCGATACCCGCTGCGTATGTCGTCGGCCGTGCGTCATCCTTGGGCCGCCGCCCGGTTTTTGCCGTACTTCTGGTCCTGGTCCTGCTTTGTCCGCCTATGGTGTACGCGTTTGGTTGGGAGAAACTGTTGCCTCATTGGATCGGCCCGCGGGTGCGATGCTTGCTGACGTGGACGCTCTGGGCCTGGCCCATCCCGTCGCTGATGTTGGGGGCCGGTTGGCGGCGCGTCGGTCGGCGGGCCTACGAAGCCGCCCTGCTCGAAGCGAAGCCGGCAGCGGCTTTTCGCTGCGTCGCGCTGCCGCTGCTTCGCCCTTATATGGTTGCCGCCTGGTTGATCCTGTTTGTGTTGTTCTGTGGAGATTACGGCGTACCGCACGCGTGCGGCCTGGTCGTGCACGCCACGGAGATGTTGGGCTGGGCGGCCAACGCGACCCTGCCGATCGACGTGGTTTGGCCGTCGGTGCCCGTGTTGCTCGTCGCGTCGGCCGCGCTGGGAGGATTGGGTTGGATCGCCCGACACAGCGAAGCTCCGGATCATGAAGTGACATTACATGACACTTCCACGGGTTTCGACGCGATGATCTTGGCGGCCCTGGGGGTTTTTCTTATCTCGTGGGCATTGCCCATGGCCGGCCTGACGTTGGCGAGGCCCTGGTTCACGAGCCTAGGCGCCGTGCTGGAGTATTATCAGGCGGACCTGGGGGTGTCGTTGGCGACCTGCACGGCCGCCGCGGCGGCTTCGCTGCTGATGGCCCTCGCTGTTGTCAGATGCCGCCGCGGCGGCAAGGCCGTTCTTGCGGCGTCGCTGATTCTCGGCGTGTTGCCCGGCCCCCTGGTGGGCGCTTCGTTGCTGTGGGCGTACAATCGGCCGGCGTTCGGATTTCTTTTCGATCATTGGCCCATCGTGGCTCTCAGTTACGTTTCGCGATTTGGATGGCTCAGCGTGTTGGCGGCAGCCTTTTTGAGCCGGCAAATGAGCCCGGCGCTCAACGATCTGGCCCGGCTCGAAGGCGTTTCCGGCCTTGACAGAATATGGCACGTGGAAGGCCCTTTATCGTCGCCTTTGTGGCTTTGCACGATGTGGGTCACCACGGTGCTGGCACTTGGCGACGTTGCTGCTTCCGCGCTCGTCCGCGTGCCCTCGTTTACGCCTGTGGCCCACGTGCTCGTGGAGAAATTCCATCGCTTCGAAGACGGCATGATCATCGCCCTGAGCGTTCTATTGGTCGCCGCGCCTCTGCCGGCGGCAATCATCGTTGCCGCGGCCGCGCGGAGAAACGCGATACCGTAACTCGAAAAAAAATGGGTCCCGCTCCCTCGGTTTGAGTCGGAGCGGGACCCAATGTCGTCAGATTGACTTTGTCACGGCGGGCAGGGGTCCGGACAAGTGCCGCCACCTTCGAAGATTTGCAGAGACATCAGAATATCCCCGATATCGATGTCGCCGTCGCCGCCGCAAGGATCAATGTCCCCGCCTGGGCAATTCGAGGGGATATCGAAACCGCTCAGCACGCAAAGAACGTCGCCGACGTCGGTATTCCCATCGCCGCCGGTCGGACTCACGTCGCCGTAAAGGACCGGGGCCGGAGTTCCGGCGCAAGCCCCATTCGAGCAAATGTCGCCGCTGGTACACGGATCGTCGTCGTCACAGAGATCGTTATTGTTCACGAACTGACAGGCCGCGCCGCCGCACACATCGGTCGTACATGGATTCTCGTCGACGCAGTCCTCGGGGATACATAAGACCGGGCCATCGGCCGAAGTCATTAGGGAAGTCGGGCTGCCCGGCTTGAACAGACCCAAGGTCACCTCCGTCCGGTACGGCGGCATGTTGGCGTCGAAGCGGAAGTTGTACAGCGTGCCCCACCGGATGGCATTGGCGTTGGGATTGACGTTGAACGGGGTCGTTTCCCAAGTGATCGAATTCGTGCCCTCTGTCGCCGTCCAATCGGTTCCGTCGAAGATCTCTCCGCTGTGATAAGGCACGTCGTGGAAACCAACGTTTTGAATGTCCGTGCCCGGCCGAAACGGCACAGTAAATGAGCCGACCGACCGATCGGAGTTTAGGTTTTGGACGGCGTATTCGTAATGGTAGTAACCCGTACCCAAGTTCGTGGCCTTGGAGGCGACAATCACCAATCCCTCGTTGGGGATCAGAACATCGGATTCGGTTACAGTGGGATCGGTATCCTGCCAGGCACGGATCGCGGGCTGTTCGCGCCTTGTCGTACTAGCCAGGTTTACATTCCATGAACCTGCGGTGACCGTGACGGAACGGTAGGAGGCATTATTGAAGTGATTACCCGCCGCGGCGTCATCGGGGGTCACGTATTGTCCTTCAACGAAATAAAGGCCGCCGCCATCCAGGGCCGGGTCCAAATCGGAGATGGCAACTTGCAACCGCCGTGCAATCGAATTCGGAGTGGGACCACCCGCCGGGGTACCCGGATGCGCGCCGGTAAAGGCATTGACCTGGTATTTGGGGCCTAGGTTGCCCCATTGCCCGTTCAGACCGCAACAATAGGGGTCAGAACAACCGACGCCCAGCACGGTACCGCCATTGCCGTTGCAGCCGCATCCGCACACATTCTGGGTGAGGGCCGTGAAGGCGTATTTGAGCCAACTCTGTCCGATCTGTTCGAATCGGTTGTTCTTCAGCCGGAACATGTTCTGTCCGATCACGGGAACATTCGGTGTATCGTCAACCCAGAGGAGATTTTGGCTTCCAATGTTGCAGGACGTGGTTCCCACGGCGTAGGCCCGGATGCCGCCAACGGAGCCATAATTGTTGGTAATGTCGATCAGGTCACCGACGATAACATCCGGTCCGATCATTGGTTCGCCGTTGTTCCAGCAATCGGTCCCGTTGTTGCCGCCGGCGATGGTTTCGCCATCAACCGCTTTGGGGTCCGCTTCGACGAAGCCGGGCCGCGCCCAGTGCGCCGGTTGCTCACCGCCGCTCCAGGTCAGGTAGGCGCGGGCACTCAGCCCGCCAACCGACACACCCTCCAAGCCGGCGTCGCCCAAGGCGTCGGCCAAGGCTGCGGCCATGGTAAGCTCAGCGGTCTCAAATTGAATCGACTCTTCGATGCTGTCGAAACCCAATTTGACCGAACCCAAATCCAACAGCGGCGCCACCTTCTTGGCCGTGGCATCTACGATCACCAGCCGATCGAATCCATCCGCGCTCCAAGCCCGGATACTTGGCTGCTTAATGGCCAGTGTCCGTTCGCCGGCACTAAAGACCAGACCGTGTGTCGTTTGAATTTCGCCTTGGGGCAAGCCGACGAGTGCACCCTCCTGTCCTTTAAGCTCCAGCGTGGAATCGCCGATGCCGAATCGAAGCTCGGAGACTGCATTGGCGCTGCGATCGGCGTAGAGCGGCTCGACGATGACACCCCGGTCTCCCAAGCCCGACATATCGATGCCGATGGTCACCTGGCCAGTATCTACCGACCAAATCTGATTTCCCCACACGACGTTTGACCCTGCCGCCATGCAAAGCGTGGCGGCCGAAAGTCCCCTCCGAATTGCTGCTCGCACCAACACCATGTCCTCCTTTGGATTTCCTTTTTGGACGCTCCCCTTCAGCGTCTAACAATCTTGCAAAAAATCCCCGCCCCCTCTGCTCCAAGGACTGGAACGGAAAATCGTTTCTCTGGTCTAAAGCCCGGCCGGCGTTGACCACCGTTTTCGCGGTCGATGCCTCGACCCTTTAGTGTCTAAGCTAACTCTAACGCCTCTGTTTTGCAAGAACGCGGAGTAAAGCACAACGGCGGTTTCGCTGCAGGCTCTTACGATCGGGATACATGGCTAGCATGGCAGACGAATGGCCATATGCCCGCAATTCAACTCGCGCATCGACGCTTCAATTTGCGCGAGTATCGCGATTACGGATCTTGGGAGCCGTGAGCGGAAACGTCACGACGAGCACGGCGTCGGGGCCGTCCATTCTAGTCTAGCAACACGCATTCAAAACGAGTAATCTCGTTGCCTTCGAAATAAGCTGATTGAGCCTTAAGATGAACGTTTGGGTAGGCGGCCACAATCTGAAAGCCCGGAGGAGGATCGAGAAGCTTCTTCCCGCGACGGGCCGCCGGCCGACCGGAGCGGTCGACGCCGCGTTCATTGCGCCCGAAACCGTTGGGGAGGCCGTCTATTTTGCCGGGAAACTAAGGAATCGGTTGAGGCCCGCTGGGCAGATTTGGGTCGTCTGTGCCTCAAGGGAAAGCCAGGGCCAGGTTCAGGTTAAGGAGGTGTTTTCGGCCTTGGTTAATAACGGATTCCGACAAGTAGGTCATGCCGCTTTTTCCGTGGAATTGACGTGCGATTGTTATGAACCTCTGGCTCACGGCGAAATCGCCTCACAGATTTGAGCGTTGACAATCCGGCGATGAGCCGTTAGCATCAAAGGTGGAGGCTGGGATGGCCGCAACTTGAGGTGATTGGCCGATGAGGCTTTTGAACGCGTGTGGCTGTTGTCGCTGTACCTGTTGTTGTTCCGCGCGAAGCGGCGGGAGAACACCTTAGCGGGTTGGCAGCAAAAAAAAGGAAGAACTTGGATAGAGGCCCGCAGGTTTGTTCCCGCGGGCCTTTTCGTTGGTTTTCGCCCGGGGGGCTTGCGACAAGAACGAGGATGAGGGAGGAATCAAAGTGGAATTGCATGTTTTGGCACGGCCCGCGGCCGAATTGATCAACGAGGACACGCCCACCGAACGCATCATCGAGTGGACGTTGGAACGCTTCGCCGCTCAGCGGATGATCATCACCACTTCCTTCGGCATGGAAGGCTGCGCCTTAATCGACCTGTACGCCGCCCACGGCAAGCCCCTAACCGTGGTCTATCTCGACACCATGTTTTTCTTCCCAGAGACCTACTCCCTTCGCGACCGCATGATCGAGCGATACCCGCACATCAGCTACGTCAACCGAGGAACGACACTGACTCCTGAGCGGCAGGCGGCCCTTTATGGCGACGAATTGTGGAAGCGAAACCCGGACCAGTGCTGCCAAATTCGCAAGGTCGACCCTATGTATGAGGTGATGGCCGAGGTGGATGTCTGGATTACGGGCCTGATGCGCGCACAGTCCAAGACGCGGGCCAATCTCGCTCTGATCGAATGGGACTGGAAGTACCAAGTGCTCAAAATCAACCCCTTGTTCAAGTGGGATCGGCAGCAGGTCTGGGAGTATGTCCGGTCGCACGACGTGCCCTACAATCCCTTGCATGAACAGGGATACCCCACGATCGGATGCACGCATTGCACGAAGCCGGTCGCGGGCAGCAAAGTCGGAGAATACACGCGCGACGGCCGTTGGAGCGAGTTCACCAAAACGGAGTGCGGTCTTCACGGAGGCGCGGGAATCTAACTTGCCGGCGGGAGTGTGACCGGTGTGCGGAGTAATGAAGTTCTCGGTTAACGATCTCCATCCTGGAACCCCCTCACCTTGCCTCCTGCCCCGCTGGGGGAGAGGGGTTTCAGAATGCACTGTAAGGAGGGAGGGCATTGAAGAGCGCGCATGGCAGCGGCCGGAACCGGGGCCGCGTCTTTTTTATTTGGGTTTCACGCATCAACATGCCGGTATCGAAGTTCGAGAGCGACTCCGTTGTGACGATGCCGAGCAGCAGCAGCTTCTCCGTGCTTTCGCCGATCTCGGCGAGGAGCGCTTGATCCTCGGCACCTGCGAGCGATTTGAGATTTATGCCTACACGACGAATCCAGAGAGCAAGGCGTGGTTGGCGCGATTGGCCGAAGAGTCGGGTTTGAAGGCGGATACGTTGGCTGAGCAAGGATTGACGCATGAGGCGGCTTCCGTGGCTCTGCACCTTTTTCGCGTGGCCGCGGGGCTGGAGTCGCGGATCGTCGGTGAGCCGCAGATTCTGAGCCAGGTTCGGCGTGCGTTTTCCCAGGCCGCGCACGCGGGGGCGGCCGGACCGATCCTCTCGGCCCTGCTGCGAAGCGCCATTCACACCGGCAAACGCGTGCGGCGAGAAGGTGCCATCAATATCGAGGTTAGGTCCAGTGCAACCTTGGCTGTCGATCATGTGGAGAGATATCTCCGTTCACTCCAATCGGGGGCGGTTATGGTCGTCGGCAGTGGCAGGCTTGCCCGCGACGTCTTGGTGGTTCTAGGCGGCCGGCGCACCGGGCGCCTTCTGGTGGCTAGCCGCGACGAAGAACGGGCGGTGTCACTGGCCTGCAAGTTTCGTGGCGAAGGATTGGGAATCGACGGCCTGACCCGCGCACTCGAACTCTGTGATGCGGTGATCGCGTGCAGCGCGGCGCCAAGATTCTCACTCGTGCCTTCCTCGATCGTCGAACGGCGGGATGCGCCGTTGGTGATTGTCGATCTAGGTGTGCCGCGAAATGTGGATCCGGCCGTGGCGGCGATACCGGGTGTTCACCTCGCGCACTTGGACCAGCTTGTTGCCGGGCAGCCGATTTCCGCGGGCGGTGTGGCGGCGGCCGAAACGATCATCAACGAAGAGTTGGAACGATTCCTAAGCTGGCAGCGTGCGCGGCGGGCCGCTCCGGCCATCTGTGAGCTGCTTCGAACCGTCAAGGAGGAGGCGGCCACTAAACAGCGAGGATACCGGCGGTTGTTGCACCGCCGAATCCTGGACTTGAAGGACGCGGTGGCCGCATGAGCCGTTCGGCGCTGGTTTTGGCGGCGCATGGTTCTTTGAAGAACTCCTCGGTCAATCAGCGAATCTGGGAATCCGTAGAGACGCTTCGCGCACGTGGTTTGTTTGATGAAGTCGGCGCTGGTTTTCAGCAAGGCGATCCGCCGTTCGCGGAAGCGCTGGACCGAATCGCGGCCGATGAGTTTGTGGTCGTGCCGGTTATGACCAGCGAAGGCTATTATGCCGACGAGGTGCTGCCGCGGGAACTCCGGCGGAATCGGTGCTACCCGCGCGTCCGGGTTCGGCGGACGCCGCCGGTCGGAACCCATCCCGGCATCCTTGAACTGGTGGCCGCCCGTGTGAGGAAACTTCAGACGACGTATGCCGGAACACCCAATAAGGTCTCACTGGTGATCGTCGGGCACGGCACGGGACGAAATCCTCGCAGCCGCGCGGCGACGCTGCAGCTTGTCGAGGCGTTGTGTAACCGCGCCCTGTGCGCGGAGGTCTTGCCCGCCTTTCTCGATGAGGCCCCGTTGGTGGACAGCATACGCGAACTCGTTACGCTTCCCACTATCATCGTGATTCCGTTTCTCATCAGCGAGGGCAGCCATGCCACACGCGACCTGCCGCGCCGGCTGGGAATGAGCGTCTCGGACTGGCCTGGACCGCCTTTCGTTGATCACCTTGGCGACCGGCTGGTGGTCTGTGACGCACCCATCGGATCCGATTCCGGAATCGTGGATATCATCGCGGATCTCGCCCGTACCGGTGTCGGTGTCCGCGGCCAAGGGGACGCGGAGAAGGGTCATACAACCCGAAACGCGAAATCCACCCTGCGACTGGGGACCCGGGCCAGCGCGCTGGCGCTATGGCAGGCTAATCATGTGGCCGAGCGTCTACGGACAATAGGCGTGCGAGTCGAACTGGTACGCATCACCACCTCCGGCGACCGCACGTTGGACCTCGCCATAGCCGATCTGCCTTCGGATTCGCCTTTTACGGATGACATCGACGGCGCCATGCTGCGAGGCGAGATCGACCTGGCCGTTCATAGTTTAAAGGACCTGCCGGTCGATCTGCCGCTTGATGTCACTATCGCCGCGGTTCTTCCGCGAGGCGATGCGAGTGAAAGCCTTGTGTCACGAGGGTTTCGGGTTCTCTCGGAATTGCCACGGGGAAGCATCGTGGGCACCAGCAGCCCGCGGCGCAAGGCCCAGATACTTGCCTTGCGGCCCGATTTGGATCCGGTTCCCATTCGCGGCCCGGTGAATGACCGCCTCGAGCAAGTTCGACGGGGCGATTTCGGCGCCGCCGTCTTGGCCACGGCGGGCCTGCAACGATTGGGACGGCTGGACGCCGTCGCTCAACATTTTTCGATTCAAGAGTTTCTGCCCGCGCCTGGCCAAGGCGCTTTGGCCATCACGGTGCGAGCCAATGATCATCGGACATGGGGGCTGGTTGCGCCGCTGAATCACGAACCTGCCCGGGTCGCCACTCGCGCCGAGCTTGAAGTGCTTCGCCCGTTCGAGAATTCCACGCAATGGGTCGTCGCCGCATTTGCTAAGGTCGAGGAAGCAACACATCGCATCCTTCTTCGCGCCCGGCTGTTGTCACCGGATGGCATGACGGTCCATGACACGACCACGGTCGCTGCCGATCCGAATGTGGCAGCAAGGCAAGTGATCGAGGAATTTGAGACCTTTGCGTGCGCCATGAGTGACATGCCTTCTCCCGTTGCAGCCGAGTCGTGAGCGGGCCGGGCATCGTCTATCTGGTCGGAGCCGGACCGGGCGACCCAGGCTTGATCACCGTGCGGGGCTTGGACCTTCTGCGCACCGCGGACGTCGTGGTCCACGATCGTCTGATCGCTCCCGAATTGTTGGCGGAAGTTCGGCCCGGCGCCAAGATCGTGGACGTCGGCAAGACCACCAAGGACCAGTCCATATCGCAAGAAGCGATTAACGCGCTTTTGGTACAACATGCCCAGGCGGGCAGTCGCGTCGTGCGGCTCAAGGGCGGTGACCCGTACGTGTTCGGCCGCGGCTTTGAAGAGCTGGACGCCTGCCGACGAGCCGGCATTGATTGCATCGTCGTCTCCGGCGTCACGAGTGCCGTGGCCGGACCCGCCGCGGCCGGAATTCCAGTGACGCATCGGCAGTTTGTCCGTAGCTTTGCCGTTTTTTCCGCTCACGCGGCCGAGGAGTGTGCCGCCCGACCGCTGGATTATGGCGCTCTGGCCAAAATCGACACGGTTGTCGTATTGATGGGTCGCGAGAAGCTTGCGGAGGTGACTCGTTCGTTGATCGCCGCGGGCCGAGATCCGGCCACACCCGCGGCCTGCATTGAACAGGCCGCCACGCGACGGCAGCGTGTCAAAACCGCGACTCTGGCGACGATTGCGGCCGCCGCGGATCGCGACGCCCTCCGAGCGCCGATCGTGACCGTGATCGGGGAAGTGGCCCGTCTTGCAGGCGATGGTGGAATGGCCGTTCAAGCCGGTTTGGCCGGCAAGAAAATTGCCATCACGCGCCCTCGGTCCGCGGGGGGGCCATTGCGCAGGCTGTTATCCGCCGCCGGAGCGACTCCCATATCTTTTCCCATGATTCGTGTCGTGGATCCTCCTTCGACCGAGGCCCTGGATGACGCACTTCGACACTTGGATCGCTATCAATGGACGGTGTTCACTTCCGCGCATGGTGTACGATTCGTCTGGAGGCGGCTGGCGGCGCTGGGCCTCGACACGCGGTCGCTAGGAAGCTGCCGCGTGGCGGCCGTCGGACCGGCCACAGCCCACGCCTTGCGCCGCCGAGGTGTCGTCGCCGACCTGGTTCCGCAAACGTATGCGGGCGAGGCCCTCGTCAACGCCGTAATCGCAACGATGACGAGTCCGGGACGAATCCTCTGCCCTCGTTCGGACATTGCCCCGCGCGATCTGCCTGAACGACTCCGACAAAAGGGCGCGGTCGTCGATGAAGTGATCGCCTATCAAACCGAGGACGCCAAGCCGTCCGAGGCTGCTCTCAACCTGGTTCGCGAGGGCGTGGAGGCTATCGTCTTTTGCAGTCCTTCGGCCATTCGCCGGTTCGTGGCTCTGGGTCTTCAACCGGGTAACGCAGCCGTGGCTTGCATCGGGCCGACCACGGCCGCGGCCGCCCGCGAGTCCGGGATGCGGCCCGATGTCGTCGCTCAAGAACATACGGCCGACGGGCTGGTGGCCGCACTTGAAGAGTGTTTCGTCCGCGGGCGGCGCGGTACCATGCAGGCATGAATTCCTTTCCCACCCGAAGGATGCGCCGCTTGCGCCGTACCGAAGCCCTGCGTGTGCTGCGGCGAGAGACGGTGCTTCGCCGCGAGGACTTCATTTACCCGCTGTTTCTGGTCGAGGACCCGGCGGCGGCCGGTCCCGTGCCCTCCATGCCCGGCATCTCGCGCTATTCCTTGAGTGAATTGGATCGCCAGGTCGATGCCATCCGGGCCACTGGGCTACGCTCGGTTTTGCTATTCGGGCTTCCGAAGCGCAAGGACCCGCGAGGCGACGCGGCCCACTCCGATGACAGCGTGGTGGCCGCGGGCATCCGGCGCATCAAAGCCGCGGCCGCCGATCTGGTGGTCATGACCGATGTCTGCCTTTGCCAGTACACCGACCACGGACACTGCGGAATCGTTCGCGAGAACATGATCCAAAACGATGAGACGCTGGCGGCCTTGGCCAAGACGGCAGCGGCACACGCTCGTGCCGGGGCCGATCTGGTGGCCCCTAGCGGTATGATCGACGGAATGGTTCGGGCGATCCGTCTGGCGTTGGACGAAGCCAGATTTGAAGACGTGGGCATCCTTTCCTATTCTGCCAAGTACGCCTCGGCGTTCTACGGCCCCTTCCGCGAGGCCGCCGATTCCGCCCCGCAGTTCGGCGACCGCAAGAGTTACCAGATGGACCCGCCCAACGCTCGTGAGGCATTGGCCGAGGTGGCCTTGGATATCGAAGAGGGTGCGGACATCGTCATGGTCAAGCCCGCGATGCCATACCTCGACATCCTCCGCCGCGTGCGGGACGCCTACCCGCAGATGCCCCTGGCGGCCTATCAGGTTAGCGGCGAGTACAGCATGTTGAAGGCCGCCGCCCAACAAGGCTGGCTCGACGAACGCAAAGTCGTCTTGGAATCCTTAACCGCCGTCAAACGCGCGGGTGCGGACTTGATCATCACATATTTCGCAAAAGATGCAGTGCACTGGCTTTGAGCCGTAGGGATTCCCGTCCTACGGGGTGCGTTTCACCGCCCTGCGCAGCGTGATCTCCGGCGGGCAACCGTAGGGACGGGCAAGAACTAGCTAGCGCGCCCAGGCGGCGGCTAGGCCCAGGACGGCCACGAGCAGGGCGGCAGCGATGGCGACGCCGGCGAAAAAAGTAAAGCGCTTGGTTTGATCCTCGAGCACTTTAACCATCTGTTGTTGCTTGACGGCGGAGTCGGTTTGGATTTCTCGCAGGGCAGCCGTGGAGGCCGTGGTGGCGTCCCCGAAAACGGTAACGGCCTGTTGAAAGCGGTTCAAGACTTCGGCCACGCGCTCGCTGGTCTGGCGTGAAACCTCCAATTGCCGGCCGATGGAGACAAACGTCTCGCGCTGCAGGTCAGCCAATTGGGGAAGTTGCGAGAGGCTTTCATCGATCCGCTTGGCCCGGGCGGCGTGCGCCTCCAGTCCATCGCGAATGGCGCCAAGCAATTCGGAGTGCGCTTTGGAGGTCTCGGGAATGGGAGCCAAATGGGCGGCCAGTTTTTCCAGGGATTCGGCGATTGTCCCGGAGCGTTGCTCATGCGTATCGAAGTGCTTCTGGAGGGAATCCAGTACGGTGCCCAGCTTCGCGAGACCCTCGTCCCTCTGCCGCCGGGTTGCTTTCCCGCGGATGATGCCGGTCGCGCCGCCGAGCGGATTCTCATGGAAAGTGCTCGTCGTGTCACGGCCGTTTCGATTCATCGTCTGGGCATAGTTGCGTTCCTGGAAGACGCGTGCGCCCAGTGTTGACCGATTCGAATGCCGCAACCATCCTCCGACGCGTGACCAGAAACTCGTCCGTTCCATGGGAGTCCTCATTCTTGCCACGGAAGCACCGGTATCCGTCCAATGCCCAGCCGCTGATGTCTTCTATCGGTCCGGGCATCTTGCTTTGATGACGGCATGATTGACGGCCTGGCGCGGGTGAATTAGATTCCCAGTGCTGCAAAGAAGCAGGCCGGGGGTCAACGGCGTGTCGCGACGCGAAAAGCTTGAACAAATCCTTGCAAACGATCCGAACGACGTGTTTGCCCATTACGCAGTGGCCATGGAATGGTTGAAGGAAGGCCGGCCGGATGCGGCGCTGGCGGGCTTTGATCGAGCGTTGGCCATCGATCCGGGCTACATCGCGGCGTACTTCCAAAAGGGCAGCATGCTCCTTTCGATCGGTCGCAAAGATGATGCCCGCGTCGCACTTTCGGCCGGCGTGGCCACGGCGAACAGACTGGGCGAATCGCATGCCGCCGACGAGATGCAGGCACTGCTTGACCAGATTGATGTCTAAAGACGCCGGATTGGGATTGTGGATCGTCGGGGCCTGCGGCGGGGTCGGTTGCACGGTAGCGCTGGGGCTTGCAGCCTTGCGCCGTGGGTTGGCCGGCACGCAGGGGATGGTCAGTGCCCTACGACCATTTGGTGAGGTGGGCCTGGCCGATCCGGCGGACATCGCCTTCGGGGGACATGAGATACGCACGGAGTCACTGCTGGAGGCCGTCAGCGGGCTACGGCGTCGATCCAACGTGTTCGACGACGGGCTGGTGAAGTCCTGTACGCCCGATCTTCGTCGCTTTCAGCGCAATATCCGCCCGGGAACTTTGTGCGGAGCGAGCGCGCCCATTCGCACGATGGCGGACACGGCGGCGATGCCCCGGGATCGATCGGGGTGGGCGGCGGTGGAGCGGCTGGCCGCGGACATCCGAGAGTTTCGAGAAAAGCAGGGGCTGGCCTGTGTGGTGGTGGTGTACCTGGCCTCGTCGGAGCGGCCGTTGCGTGGCTCCAACGCCTTTCGAAGTCCTCGCCGCCTTCAGGAACTGTTGCGCCGGCGCGGGAACTCAGCGGCGCCGCCAAGCGCCATGTACGCACTAGCGGCAGTGGAAGCCGGGTGCCCGTTTGTCAACTTTACGCCTTCGCCGGGCTTGAACCTGCCCGCCGTGCGAGAGCGGGCCTTGCAGCGCGGGCTACCGTTCATGGGCAACGACGGGAAGACGGGCGAGACCCTGGTCAAATCGGCGCTGGCTCCGATGTTTGCGGCGCGGAATCTGGACGTGCTGACGTGGTTCGGGCAGAACATCCTGGGCAACCGTGACGGGGCGGTACTTGACGACCCGGCGGTTCGGGCCTCCAAGCTTCGGTCGAAGGACAAGACCGTGGCACCCATCGTCGGGGGCACGCCGACCACCAAGGTGGGGATTGAGTATCTTCCGTCGCTGGACGATTGGAAGGTGGCCTGGGACTTCGTGCATTTCCGGGGGTTTCTAGACACCAAGATGAGCATGCAGTTTGTCTGGCAGGGAAGCGATTCCCTGTTGGCCGCGCCGCTGGTGATTGATTTGGCCCGTTTTGCCGAGTACGAATTCCGTGCCGGACGTGCGGGTCCCATGCGGCATTTGGCCTGCTTCTTCAAGGACCCCATCGACGTGGCGGAACGCGACTTGTTCACTCAATGGCAGCAGTTGGTGGGACATTTCTCAGGCCCAAGGCCAACTTCGGAAAAACCAGGATATGGCCAATGACCAGCGACAGGTCGGCTCAGCGAGGTTGGACGCTCTTGGGCTTGGCCATCGCATTTCTTTCATTACCGTTGGTCGTCGGCGTGTTCACCGCCCTGCACGTTTCAATCACCGTCGCGCCGGTGGTGCTGCGCGAATTGATCGTTTTCGGCGCGGCGGCGGCGTTGGCGTTCATCATCCGACGAAAGGAAGGTCTTGGCTGGGCATCGGTCGGCCTGCAGCACCCGGCGATTGGCAAGACTGCGATCTGGGTGGCGATCTCCATTCCCTGTGTTGCCCTGTCCCTCGTCATGGCCTTTGGACTGATCAAGCTTCTTGAGTTGCCCTTTGGCAGCGGCCCGGATGCCGAGGCGTTTGCCGCATTGCCGACGTGGATCATGCTCCTTGTCATCGTGCGCGCCGGCTTCGTCGAGGAGTTCTTCTATCGCGGGTACGCGATCGAGCGTTTGCACTCTCTGACCGGGCATCGGTACTTGTCGGCGGTCGTTTCGCTGCTGTTATTCGCGGTTTTTCACTTTCGGCAGGGCTGGGCCGGAATCATTATTGCCCTGCTGACGGGTGTGGTGCTGACGGGAGTCTATTTGCGCACGGGCAATCTCTGGATTACGATCATCACGCATTTTCTCGGAGATTTTATCCCCAACATCGTTTTGCCCCTGTTCGTCGCGCAGTAGATGCTGCCGATACCTGGCAGCAACGGACGAAAGGTGGGAGTCCAAGCAAGTGAGACTGGCCTATAGTTCGAACGCGTACATGCGGTACTCTGTGTTTGAGGCTATCGAGCGGATTTCGGCGTTGGGCTATGAGGGTATGGAACTAATGGCCGATGTTCCCCACGCGTGGCCGGCGGCCATGACGGAAAGACAATGCGATGAAATCCGCCGTCATCTGGGGAACCAAGGACTCGCCCTTTCCAACGTCAACGCCTTTATGATGAACGCCGTCCAAGACTTCTGGCATCCGTCCTGGATCGAGCCCGATTTAGACTTCCGGCGGCGACGCGTGCTGCACACCCGGGACGCATTGCGCATGGCTCGACGACTGGGCGCTCAATGCATTACCACCGAGCCGGGTGGTCCCTTGGATCAAGACGTGTCACGCGGGACGGCTCTGGATCGATTTGTGGAAGGCCTAAATGAAGTCCTGCCCGTTGCTCAAGAAGAGGGCGTTTCACTCCTCGTAGAGCCAGAACCGGGTTTGCTGATCGAGAACAGTGGGCAGTTTCTCGACCTTGCCGGGCGGATCGATTCCCCCGCCTTCGGCCTCAATTTCGACATCGGTCATTTCTACTGTGTGGGGGAATCACTTCCCGATAGCATCCGCAAGCTCGCCCCTTGGATACGTCACTTTCACGTCGAGGACATCGCCGCCGGCCGCGTTCACGAGCATTTGATTCCGGGCCGCGGGGCAATCGAGTTCGCGGAGGTGTTCGCCGCGATCCGAGCAATGGAGTATACCGGATGGATCACGCTGGAATTGTATCCGTATCTCGACGATCCGGACGGGGCGGGGCGCGAAGCCCGCCGATTTCTTGAGCCTTTTCTTTCTCCGTGCGTTTCCCGTTGAGGGCCTATCTTGAGCTGATCCGCCCGCCAAACGTGTTCACCGCGGCGGCGGATATCATAGCTGGGTTTTTGTATGCCGGCGGATCGCGGAATGAATGGCCGCTGGCCGCAATTCTGATGGTCGCGTCGATGTGCCTTTATGCGGGCGGCGTTGCGCTGAACGACGTTTGTGACGCCGGACGAGACGCAGCCCAGCGCCCTGGGCGGCCGATTCCGTCCGGGCGCGTTTCTCGGCGGGGCGCCGTCATTTTCAGCTTGCTGCTGCTGGTGTGTGGGATTTGCCTCTCGTGGGCGGTGTCCGGACCGGCGGCAATGCTCGCGTGCGGGTTGGTAGGGGCGATTGTGATCTATGATGCCGTGCTCAAGGCCACGCCGTTGGCTCCGGGGATCATGGGTCTGTGCCGCGCCCTCAACCTGTTGCTCGGGATGAGCGTCACGGGACCATTGGATTGGCCGAAGGCGCTGCCGCCCGCGGCTCTAACATGGCTGTACATAACCTCGGTAACCTTCTTCGCGCGAAGGGAGGCCTCGGTGAGCGGCGCCTGGCGGCTTCGCCTGGGTACGATCGGAGTAGCCACGGCGGTGGGCGGACTAGTGGGTTTGCCCTGGCTCACCGACGAAACGCATCTGGGATTCCTATTCGTGGTCGCCGGCCTGCTGTCATGGGTGTGTCACTTAGGCCAGACGGCAATGGCCTCTCGCAGCCCGGCGGACGTTCAGCGGGCCGTTCAGTGGTTTGTCCTGTCGCTGGTCGTGTTCGATGCGTGCATCGCCGCCGCGGCGCGCGGGATTCCCATTGCATCAATCGTCATGGCGCCGATGGTGCCGGCGGCCTCGCTGCGACGGTATTTTCGGATCACGTGATGTCCGTGCATGTGTGGTTTCGCGTGATATGAAACGCGGATAGGATCCATTGGGTCGGTGATGTTGGGCCTTGCCGTTTTTACTCCCCTTTTTGGAGCGGTATTGATCTGTTGGATCTTCTCCGTCTGTGTCCATGAATACGCGCACGCCTTGACTGCTTACGTGGGCGGCGATAAATCGGTTCGGGACAAAGGGTATCTCAGTTTCAACTTTTTCAATTATGTGGATCCGGTCCTTTCATTCTTGATCCCGGCCCTGTTCCTTGCGATGGGAGGGCTGCCATTGCCGGGTGGGGCTGTGCGGATCGAGACCGACGCGCTGCGTAACAAGCATTGGGCCGCGCTGGTATCGCTAGCGGGGCCGGTGGCGAACTTCATCCTGTTTCTCATCCTCGCCGCGCTGGTACATCCTCAAGCTGGGCTGGTGGATCCAAACCGATCCGTCCAGCCGACGTGGGCGGTGGTCCTGGGGGCCATGTGCGTGCTGGAGTTGTGGTCGGTGTTGTTCAATCTCATCCCCATTCCACCGCTGGACGGGTATGGCGCCGTCGAGCCTTATTTGCCAAGGGAAAGCCAGCTCTCGGCCCGCTCGCTAGGCTGGGGCGGGCTGATCGTCTTGTATTTTGTGTTCAGTTACGATCCCGTCGTCCGAGGGTTCATGTCGGGGGTGAATTGGATCCTTACGGGCTTTGGACTACCGTTCGAAAGCACTTGGAGGTTTTATAACATGGCGCTCTTTGGCAGCTCGGAGTAGCTTTGAGTCGTTATAGCCGCTGGACATCGACGACCAGCGCCCCGGAGGCGCTGCCCCATAACGGCCTTGCGGTCCGGCCGGTTCGCTGTTGGTAAACCCGCAAGGCTTGATCCAGGTCTTCTCGGGCGCTTTCCGTGGCACGCATCAGGACGGCCAGAACGCCACCGCTGCCGTGGCCGGTGGTTTTGGCACCGAAGATTTCAGAGGACCCCAGACCTCGAATCGCGCTTGCCAAGGCGTCGGTCTCGACGCTGCCGAGGCCGCAGCGCTGGCCATAGCTCCAATGCGAGGCATACGTCTGTTCGCCGGCCTCGACGATCGCGTTGGCGTTGCCCTTTCTGGCGGCGCGGGACATGGCGTCGATGAACTCGCGAATGCGAACTTGCTCATAGATATGATGTTCGGTACGAGACCGAACCTTGTACACCGCGCTTGGATCAACCCGCGTCAGGGGATCACCCGTTTCCCCGAAGCGGGCCAGAAAGTCGCTGCCCTTGATCTTGGTCGGAATGCGGTCGCGAACCTTCTCGACATAATCCACGACGTTTAGGTGGGCGACGTGGCCGTTCCAACGTCGTTCATCCATCCCCTGGTAACGCAGTATGCGCTCCATCAGCAGCCGGCCCATGAACGTGGCGGTCCTGGCTCGGGCATATTTTTCCACGGCGTCGGGATGCACCACGCCACAGTGCACACCCATCAGCCGCCAATCACCGGGCGGCCGATGGGACGCACCAATGGTCCACGAATCACATCGAATCTCGAAAAGCGTGCCGGCCTGACCAAGCAACGAGCACAAAACATCCGCTCGTCCCACGGGCCGGCCAAACCAGTGGTTCTCGACTTGTTGATAGACACCACCCGCCGTGGGTGTGGGTAGGTCATGGTCCAGCGTGGCGGTCACGCTCCGCATTAGCGCAGCCGAGAAGGCTGCGGGGTGAACCGCGTCCGACGCACACCCGACGGCGATGGATAATCCCTCGGCCAGATCAGAAATCAGCCCGGCCGCAAGCATCTCCACCAGGGTTGCGGCAGCATAGCGAGTAGTGTCGCAGGAAACCTGTTCCACGAGCGGCGGGCTCGTCCCCAACTCGCGTGGGCACATTCGCGCCGCGGCGTACAAGTCGCTTGTCGAAAGATCGCAGGGGGGGTGACCGTTACCTCCACCGGTGGCAAGTACCACCATGCGTCCGTCTGTTCGACGTTGGGTGCAGACGCAAACGGAGTCGGCGAGGGGCATGGCCAGCACGGTGCCACCGCTGAACTCGCCAATCCCGCCCAGAACGTCCATCGGAACCGGTGCCCGAGCCAAAAACCGCGCAACGCCTTCGGGCAGGGCCCGTACGGTCTGGGCGGCAACGCCGTCAAGGACCGCTTCGGCTGGAGACGAGAATGGTGTTTCCGGGCGAACCTCCGTGACCGGCCGCTGCAGAGTCGCCGCTTCTTGATTCACGTGCTATGCTCTTTCGAACGAGGGACCAATGTCCCCCGTTTCAACAGACCTCTTGTAAAACCGACTCGTCGACGAAAATCGGGGCGGAGGTGCCCGCCCCGACGGCAATCGCGTCCGAAGGCCGCGAATCAACCTCGATCAGCTCACCATCCCGACGAAGGACGAGCTTCGCGTAAAACGTTGAATCCCGCAGCTCGTTGATGACAATGTGTTCCAGTTGACATTCCAATAATTCAAACATCCGCTCGATCAGATCGTGGGTTAGGGGCCGCGGAACCACGATGCCCTTGGTGCGCCGGTCGATGGCGTACGCCTCATGGATCCCGATCAAAATGGGAAACGCCCGATCGCCGTCCACCTCGCGCAGAATGATCATGGACATCTTCTCGTCGTCGGAGTCGACGATCACAATTCGCGCTAGAGTCATTGGCACCAACATTTTCCGTCGGCCCTCACGGGATCACAATTACCGTAGCCCCACGTGGCGAAAAGGTCAAGCCGTCTCGCCACGACGGGCACGGCATTGCTGATCCAAAAGTGGCTCGGCGATTTTTTTCCCAGTCGTCTATCTTACTCACTCGCCATGCTCGCGGGAAGGGAAAACGTGCAAAAGAACCGCACGATCGAAAGCGAGCGCGAAACACGATTTTCGAACCAGGCCTCGGCGAGCGAATGTTCAGACCCGCGCAAGAGAAACGGCTCGCGTCAGCCGAAAGTTGTTCGCATCACCTCGGCGCCGGGAAACGATCGCCCATCCAACAGTTGCTGGAGTTCCGCACGGTGCGATGGCGTCATCGTAATGCTATTCTCCGCCGTGGGAAAGGCACCCGTGCGAACATCGTTCGCATAATTTTGAAAAGCGGAGACAAGCTGATCATATAGTCGCGCGTAGGGTTTCACGGATCGGGGAGGATGACCGGCACCATACCCCAACATATCGTGTAGGACGACGACCTGCCCATCACAATACGGGCCGGAGGCGCAACCGATGACGGGGAGTTCCGTCGATTCACGAATGACCGCAGCCACTTCAAGGGGTATGGCCTCCAAAAGTAACGCGATGGCGCCCGCCTCTTCCATCATTTTGGCGTCTTCAATAATCCGCACGGCATCCTCGGCGCGCTTGCCCTGAGCCTTATATCCCCCGATGCGCCGAATCGACTGGGGCAATAAACCCAAGTGGGCCATGACCGGAATGGTAGCCGTGGCCATAGCTTCGACTGTTTTGACCAGGCGGCGATCCACCTCTACTTTGACGCAGTCGCACCCGGCCTTGGCCATAAACAGGCCGGCATTGCGGATGGCGTCCTCGCCGGAAACCTGATAGCTAAGAAACGGCATGTCCCCCACGAGGTAGGCGGACGGCGAACCCCGGCGAACCGCTTCAGCAATGGTCACCATGTGTTCCATGGTGACCGGCAAGGTAGTGGGGTGCCCCAGGCACACCTCGGCATACGTGTCTCCCACGAGCAGGGAATCCACATCCGCCACCTCCATGAGCGTGGCCGTGGTGTAGTCATAGCAGGTAATCATGGCAATCCCGCGGCGTTCGCGTTTGCGATCCCGTAGGGTGCCGATGGTGATTTTCGCACGTGCTGCCACCTTCAAGACGATAGGGATTCGTCGGGGAGATGGCAAGATTGGCCGGCAGCCATGGTTTGAAGGATCGACATTGGACGAAGAAGGTGGCATGGTCGGCCCCGCCCACTACTATAAATGAGTCGCCCGCGCCCGCAATTAGTCCGCGTGCCGCAGACCCACCACCATGCAAACCCACCTTGATTTCAAACTGTACTAGTGCTTTTGAGGGATCCACATTTGACGAAGGAGGCTCAGATCGAATAGAGTTACGCGAAGGTTCCCTACGGAACCATCTACGGGAGGAGCCGGGATGCGCACGCAATTGCAAAGTTCGGGCAGTCACTTCGATCGGATTGCCGAGGAAATGTGGGAAATGCTCAATGAAGAGGCCAACCGTAGTTTCTTTCGGTCCGACGCGCCTCGCTCGTGGCGGCCCAACTTGAACGTGTATGAAGCGGCGGAACGCTACTTAGTCTGTGTCGAGCTTGCGGGAATGGAACGGGACCAGATCGAAATCCACTTTCAAAACGGCGTTCTCCATGTTCGCGGGTCCCGCAAGAAACCTGAATGTGCCGACACGCCCGCTGGCACCGGCGTCGTGGTGATGGAAATCGATTCCGGCTCGTTTCATCGCACGGTTTCTATTCCGGGTAACATCGCCGTGGATCGCATCAATGCCTGGTACCGCCAAGGCTATGTTTGGATCGTCCTCCCCCGGGTGGATGGCGGCCCGCTGAAGAAAAACGCATGAGCGATCCCTTCGAACCGTCGAGACCCAACGGCGACGACGAAACGCCGGACTCGGAATCCGCCGTACCGGTGACGGAATGGGTGGATGCATCCGACGAGGCCGACGCGGAATCGAATGTCGGAGAAGCCGCGCACGACCACCTTCGCGTGGCCACGCAAGCACCAGAAACCGGAGCCGTGGACGAAATCGAAATCCCCACCCGATTGCCCGTGTTGCCCATTCGCGAGTCGGTCGTCTTTCCCGGCACGGTGATGCCGTTGTCGTTCCAACGGGAAAAGTCGAAGCGCGTGTTGGATCTCGCTCTGGCCGGCTCCCGGATGATCGCCGTCGTGGCTCAGCGGTCGGCGGAAACCGAGGACCCGCGCCTGGATGATCTGTACCGCGTGGGCACTGCCTGCATGCTCTTGAAGCTGTTCAAACAGCCGGACGGGACGGACCGGGTCATCATTCACGGGCTACGGCGCGTGGGCATCGAGGCCATTACTCGCGAGACCGATTACTTAGAGGCCGCCGTTCACACTTTCCGTGAGCCCGATGAGATTACCGTCGAACAAAAGGCCCTAGCCCACACGGTGCGGACGGCCACTCAGCGCGTTCTGGAGATTTCCATGAAGGCTCCGGAAGCCGCCGCGGAGGTGCTTGGGGCCATCGAGAATCCGGGGGTCTTGGCCGATTTTATCGCCGCGAATTTGCCGCTTCGCTTTGTATACAAGCAAGAGCTGCTGGAAACCTTCGAAGTCACCGAGCGGCTCCGCAAGATCAACCTCGCCGTCGCCGCCCACCTGGACGTTCTCGAACTATCGAACAAGATTCAGTCGCAAGTCCAAACCCAGGTCGATAAGACCCAGCGCGAGTATTATCTCCGCGAGCAGCTCAAGGCCATTCAGCAGGAACTGGGCGAGACCGATCGTGGCACCGCGACCTTGGAGGACCTCAAGGATCGACTCAAGGCCGCCAAGCTTCCGCCGCCGGCCGAGACGGAAGCTCAGCGTGAGCTCGAGCGCATCGCGCGCATCCCGCAGGCTTCGCCTGATTACAGCATGGCCTTGGATTACCTCGAATGGCTGGCCTCGCTGCCCTGGTCGTCCAGCACGGAAGACAACTTCGACATCCAGCGTGCCGAACAAGTTCTGGATGAAGATCACTACGGCCTGAGGAAGGTCAAACAGCGTATCCTCGAGTACTTGGCCGTCCGGACTCTGAAAAAAGATTCGCGCGGGCCGATCCTCTGCTTTTGCGGTCCGCCGGGCGTGGGCAAGACTTCGCTGGGGCAGAGCATCGCCCGGGCCATGGGGCGGAATTTCATTCGCATCTCCCTGGGCGGCATTCGCGACGAGGCCATCATCCGCGGGCATCGCCGGACGTACATCGGAGCCATGCCGGGGCGGATTATCCGCGAAATCCGACGGGCGGGTTCGAACAATCCGCTGTTCATGCTTGATGAGGTTGACAAGATCACGCAGGACATTCAAGGCGACCCCATGTCGGCCCTGCTGGAGGTGCTCGACCCCGCCCAGAATTCGACTTTTTCGGATCATTATCTTGGCGTGCCCTTTGACCTTTCCAAGGTCTTGTTCATCGCCACAGCCAATTACATGTCCGCGATTGAGCCGGCGCTGCGCGATCGGATGGAAGTCATCGAACTGTCCAGCTACACCCATGAAGAAAAGGTGATGATCGCCAAACGGCATCTCGTGCCGCGTCAACTTGCGGAGAACGGGATACCGCCGGGCGAACTGGAGTTTCCAGATGAGGTTCTTTCGGTTCTGATTTCCGATTACACGCGCGAAGCCGGCGTCCGATCCTTGGAGCGGAGGATCGGCGCGGTCTGCCGCGCGCGCGCCGCCAAGATCGTGCGCGGCGAAGCACCCCCGCAAGTCATCTCCGTGGGAGAAGTCCGTCAGATCTTCGGGCCGAAGGAATTCGAATCGGAAATCGCCGCCACTGCGGCCGTTCCCGGTGTGGTCACCGGTCTGGCCTTCACACCCACGGGTGGAGAAATCTTGTTTGTCGAGGCCAGCTTGATGCCCGGCACCGGCCAATTGCGAATGACCGGGCAACTCGGCGACGTCATGCGCGAGTCGGTCATGGCGGCAAGTTCCATCGTCCGCGGGCTGCTTCGGCGATGGCAGGTTCCCAAGGATACGTACAGGAAAACGGATTTGCACGTTCACGTACCCGCCGGGGCGATCCCCAAGGACGGCCCGTCGGCGGGCGTGGCGATTCTCGCGGCGCTGGTGTCCATCCTGACAAAACGCACCGTGGATCCGACCCTGGGCATGACCGGCGAGATCACCCTGAGCGGCCGCGTTCTTCCGGTCGGCGGGATCACGGAGAAAGTGCTCGCTGCTCATCGCGCAGGGCTGAAGCGGATCCTCTTGCCGGCTCGGAATCGGCCGCAGGTGGAAGAAGTGCCCGCCGACGTTCGCAACCAACTCGAATTCGTCTACGTGGGGGCCATTGATGAACTGCTTCAATACGTCTTCGGAACGCGCACCGCCGCTGCCGCGAAGTCCAGAAGCAAAGCGAAACGTGGGAAAGCGCCGGCGCTCAGAGCCGGGAAGAGAACCACACTTGTGGAACGCTTTGTGACATCGCCGATGCGCGGGGCAACGGCGTCAGTGGAAAACGGCCGTTTCGCTTCGTCGAGGAAGACGCGACGAAGAATCAAAACTCAACAAGCCGCACGCCCTCGAAGTGATTGACAAGCCGGTTGGGCGCAGCATGATGCTCCCCGGCATTCGGAAGTTTCGAAGTAAGAAAATCGAGCCCCTCGGACCCAAGAGCTTCGGTTTTCGATTTTGAGGGCAAGGACGAGCTATGTGGAAGTCAAGAGTTCTTCAGGGCCTCACCGTGCTATTGGCCGTGGCCGCGTTGGTCATTTGCTTCATGCTTCTGCGGAAGCATTTGACCGGCTCATCGGGGTTCGCCTGGTTCGAGGCCGGATGCCCTGTGGACGCAACCAAGAGCACCGCAAGCTGCGCCGCCGTTTTGCAAAGCCCGTACAGTTACTGGCCGCACAAAAAGCCCACGACCCCCGGAGCGGCCCCGGCCGGCAGAGGGTATCCGGTGGCATTTTTGGGCATGGTCTATTACTCGGTCCTGATTGTGTGGTTTCTGGGAGTGGGCCGGCCTTCCTTTGCCCGGCGGTGGTTGCACTTGGTGCCCTTGATCCTGATCGGCTTGGGCCTGATCGGTTCCGCGTATTTCATGTACGTCATGTTCGCCAAATTGGATGATTGGTGTCCCTGGTGCCTGGCGACCCATATTCTCAATGCGCTGATCGCCGGATGCGTGATACTCTTATGGTCTCGGGCTGCAAAGGACGAGCCGACGTCGGCGGAAGAGAAGCCCGTACTGCCGCCGCGAGGCGCTCGTGAATCATTGGAACGGCGGGCTCCAGCCGCGTTGAATGCGGCCGGACCGTCCCATCCATCCTGGCGGTTGGTATTGATCACGTTGCTGGCGATGATCGTGACCGCCCTCGGCGAGCAACAACTCATGGGAAGATTCGACGCCGTGTTGGATCAAGCTTCCATTCGAAGTGAAGTCAGCGCCCTGCGGGAAATGATACGTCAAATCCAAGGCGATCCGAATCGCTTGTTGAGAGTGTGGGACGTAGGCGAGCAACGAAACCTGTCCATCCGGCCGGATGATCCCGTTCGGTTTTTCGCCAAGCCGGATCAGAAGCCTTTTCTGGATTTTGTCATTTTTAGTGACATGGAATGTCCCTCCTGCAAGTTGACCGAGGAATTTCTCGAAAAACAGGTGCAACCACTGTTCGGAGGGCGCATTCGTGTCATCTTCAAGCACTTTCCCTTGGACCCCACGTGCAATGCGCAGGCGTCGCACGCCTTGCACAAAAACGCCTGCAAGGCCGCGAAGATAGCCGAAGCCGCCCGCTTGCAAGGGGACGCCGATGCCTTCTGGCGAGCCCATGACCTTTTGTTCACGCGTCAAAAGCCTCCGCCGGTCGGACTGGATGGCGTTGACCCGAAAGAGATCGCCAAGACCCTCGGCCTCGACGCCAATCGCCTGGTGGCCGACATGGAGTTACCAACGATTGCCCAGCGGATCACCGAGGATGTCAACGAAGCCAAGAGACTGGAGATTCGCCGCACGCCCTTCATCTTCGTGCACGGCAAGGAGGTGGACAGCATCGCCGTCAAAGTGCTCGGCTTCTGGGATGCGCTGGCTGACAGTTATTGGGGCAGCATCGACACGCCTAGGCCCGAGACCACTCGGATGAAAACCGCACCGCCTACTCCAAGTAGCCCAGGTTCGACAGGCGCTCCGTGACCAATTGCAGCTCGCGCTCGGAGTAGACTTCCTCCGCGACGGCTACCGCCGCTTTCGGCAAGGCGGCTTCCTGTTCAATCGTCGGCGGCCTCTCGAAGATTTCCGTGAGTACGCGGCCCGACATATCGTTGGGAATTCGCAGTCCCAGCATGGCCAGGATGGTCGGTGCGCAGTCCAACAGACGTGCCGAAACGTCTTTGCGATGGCAGACGCCCGGGCCGGTAGCGATGAAAATGCCCTCCATCCGGTGCGTGCCTTCCAAACGGGAATAAGGGAGCCATTGAACGATGCACCGTCCGCGAAGACGGCGCACGACGGATAGGGTGTCATACTGCATCAGCAGCAGATCAGGCAGCCAGGGCTCATCGGCTCGCGAGCAGCGGTAAAGCTCTTCCGGCTTGTACACGCCGGGGAAAAGCGGAATCTCTTGACCCCACGGGTCGCGCACGCGGCACTCCGGACTTAGGAACCGCTTTTTCAGTTCGTCACGTAGACGCTCATAATCGGCCGGATCGACGATGCCGCCCGGCTGCCGGCCCTTCAAATTCACATACAGGAATCCGGCATTGCCCGCGTGCATGACACAGGCCTTGCTTTGGGAAAGGTCTACCGGCACGTAGCGTTCGATGTCCTGTGCCGAACCCTCGCCCGTCGGACGCCCGCGCCAACGGTCCATGAGCAGGCGGCAGCGGGCGGCGAGGCGCTCCACAGGCCCCCGTAGCTTGAGGTACTCCCATTGTTCGAGCAGTCGATTGGGATGGACCTTGCCTTCCAGGCTGCCGTGCCCGTGATCGGAGACCATCAGCACCGTGGCGCGATGCGCGGTCGCGTAATCCAAAAGCTGCCCAACGGCTTTGTCGAGCTCGGCAAAACAATCCTTCACACGATCGCGGCGATAGGGGTTGCGGCCGGACCACCGCGGGTCGAGATACTTCCAGGTTTTGTGTTGCAGGTTGTCCACGAACTTGAAGACCACCATCAGTACGTCCCAGCCGAAGCGGTCGCCCAGCCAGGTGGTCATCTCCGCGCCTTGATGGAAGCTCCGTGAGAGGTAATCGAGGTTTTCGTTGAATAATCTCTTACCGATTCCGGCTCGCCAATTCTTTCTGCCCGTCGGGTCAGGCCAGCGTTGGAGAATCGGGGCTTTCAAATCCGCCGGATAACTGAAGTCACATTCCGGGCCGGGCGTGTCGAAGCCTGTCACCATGAAGCCATTGACCGGAATCGGCGGGTAGGTCATGGGCACGTTGACGCTTCCGACCTTCAGGCCGTGATCGCTGAGAATCTGCCAAATGTTGCGGACGTGGGCCGTGCTGAAGGTGCTGTGAAGGCGGATGCGGCCGGTGTTCACGTCATAGCCTTCGAAATCCAGGATGCGATGGTGACCCGGTTGCTTGCCGGTCAAAAAGGTCGTCCAAGCCGCGGGAGTGATCGGTGGAATAGTGGACAGAAGCGGACCGCAAGCCCCCGCGGCTACTGCCGCCTGAAGCCGCGGCATCCGGCCCTCGGCCATCAACGGATTGAGCACGTCCAACGTGGCCCCGTCCAAGCCGATGATCAACACACGCTCCGATACAGCGGATCGTCCGCCACCTGGCTTGGTCCCCCCGGAGGCCAAACCCCGCTGGATAACCGACTCATTCATGGCTTTCTCGCATTTGTCAATAGGATTCTGACCGCGCCCAACACACGTTAATAAATAGCGAACCAGAGGGCAAGGTCGGCAAGGGTAGATCTAATGCAGTCGAGGGGTGTGCTGGATTATGTGCCCTCCGACGCTATACTGCTGCTTTGCATTGGGAGGCACTAAGCGATGGATCGAAAACCACTCGGCGTCGGCATCATCGGCGCAGGCCAGATTGTTAAGCGTCATGCTTTGGCGTACCGGACGTTACCGGAGTTGGCGCGGCTGGTGGCGGTGGCGGATGTTGACGGGAAACGCGCGGAGGCGGCGCGGCGCCAGCACGGCTTCACGACAGCCTACGAAGGTTACGAGGAGCTTCTCGCCCGCGACGACATCGAGGTCGTCAGCATTTGCACGCCGGCGCACACCCACGCTGCAATCGCTATCGACTCCCTGCGGGCCGGCAAACACGTACTTTGCGAAAAACCGCTGGCCACGACCCTGGCCGCCGCGGACTCGGTCATCGCCGCGGCGGACGAGCATCCGGAGCGGACGGCTTGTTGTGTGTTCCAGCTTCGAGCCGAGCCGGTGCACCGGCGGGTGCGTTGGCTCATCGGGGAAGGACATCTCGGCCGCGTGTTCCAGGCCCGAATGTGCGTTCGCTTGCGCAAGAGCGCGGGGTACTTCACCTCCGCACCGGGCCGGGGATCCTGGGCAACCGACGGCGGTGGGGCATTGATCAATCAGTCGATCCACGCGCTAGACGCATTGATCTCATTCTTAGGTGAGCCGGCGGAAGTTTCCGCGGCGTTTGACACTTTTGTGCACCCCATCGAGGCGGAGGACACGCTGATGGGTTGGGTGCGCTTCGCCGGCGGAGCGATTGCCGTAATCGAGTGCTCGACCTGTGCGGCACGAAAAGAATACGCGCTCGAAGTCGTGGGCGAGAAGGCCGGCGTGTCGCTGGCCGGCGATCCGGACTCGCAGCGCTTTGCGTGGCGAGTTGATGCCCGGAAACCCTCAGCCGGGCGAGCCTTGCGCGCAACGAGCTCGAAAACGATCCCTCAACCGCGGAGACCTCAACGTTGGGCGCGGGCAGTCCAAAGGGTGGGCACGAATTTATGGCGGCGCGAATGGCTTCCGCCGCAGGAGTGGGGTCATACGCCGTTTATTCGCGAGTTTTTGGAGGCGGCTTATGCGCGTGAGCCAGGGCCGGTGCCAATGCTCGAGGCCCGGCGTTCGCTCGAATTGGCCGCCGCCTTGTACGAGTCGGCCAAGGGACACTGCGTGGTCAGCTTGCCGACTAGAGACTCCGACAAGGAAAGGCCCCAACGACAATGGAGCGCGACACTCACGGCTGACGCGGCAAGAGACGGCAAGGGAATGCGTGACGCACCAGGGAAACGAAATGTGGACAAGCCGCGGAATAGGAGACCGACAGACATGAAGGCTGGCAAGCTGGCGATACACGGAGGACGCCGGACGGTTTATGGGTTCTTTCCCGGCCCTTTGACGCGTGTCAACAAGGCTGTGCTGCTCTCCGGTGACCTGCTCAAGATGATGCCCCGCATCGCACGGGGCAAAACTACCATTGGCGACGGCTCGCGGGTCATCCGCAAGTTCGAGAACGCGTTCAAACGCATGACCGGCTCGAAGCACGCCCTGGCGATGAACAGCGGCACGGCCACGTTGCACAGCGCCTATTTCGCCTGCGGCGTGGGATTTGGTCATGAGGTGATTGTCCCGGCGTATACATGGCATGCCACGGCCACTCCGGTGCTCCAGTGCGGCGCTACACCCGTTTTCTGCGACATCGATCCCCGCACGCTGACCGCCGATCCGGAGGACATCGAACGTCGGATCACCGAGCGCACCAAAGCAATCTGTGTCGTGCACGTGTGGGGCAACCCGGCGGAGATGGACCGCATCGTGGACATTGCCCGCCGGCATGACCTCCGACTGATCGAAGACTGCTCGCACGCTCATGGAGCGATCTACAAAGGCAAGCCGGTGGGTACGTGGGGTGACGTCGGTTGCTTCAGTCTCAACGCCTCCAAGGCCGTGGACGGCGGCGAGGCCGGAGTCGCGGTCACCGACGACCCCAAATTGTTCGATCACATGCTCGCTTTTGGCCACTTCGGGCGGATCGAAAAGGGTCAGGCGGCCAAGACCTTCAACTTCGGCGACATGAGTCTGGGCCACAAGTTTCGGCCGCACCAGTGCGCGATGACCCTGGCCTATTCGTCATTGAAACGGCTTCCGGGCCTCAACCGCCGTTGCGAGCGCGCGTGGCGTTGCCTTTGCGAAGAGTTGGAGGACGTTCGCGGTATTCGCGTACAGGAGACGTTGCCCGGCGCCGTTCGCGGCGGATACCAGTCGTTTGTCTTGATCTACGAGGGCGCGGCCTTGGGCGGCCTAAGCTGCGAGGAATTCGTCAAGGCCGTTCAGGCGGAGGGAGCCCCTCTCACGCTCGACCGGTACTCTAAAATCAACTACACCTACGGTATGCTGCATCGCGCGCCACTGTTTACAACCATGCATCGGCCCAGTCTAGGCGGCTGCTGTCACGACCCAACGCGGCCGTGGGAGGAATTGGTACAAACCGTCTCCTTGCCGGCCAGCGAACGGCTTTGCACCCAACTGGTGAGCTTGCCGCGCCTGGATTCGGCATCGCAACGGTACGTCCGCGCCTGCGGCCGGGCGATGCGCAAGGTCCTTGCCGCAACCGTGCCGGCCCATACTCAACCATTGAAGCCCGCTTCTGGGCTGGAGCCGGTCTTCCAAACGGCGAATGCCTAAGAAATGAGTGAGAGCCGCGCAGCTTTTTTTCCGAGCCGCGACCGCCTACCCTTTACGCGCGTCAATGGGGAGGGAGCGGTTTTTGCACCGTTACGGAATTCCCACTTCCTTGCCCGTGCGGCTTGGTACGGCACGGCTCGGTACGGATCTTTCTCACACTTTCTAAGGTGTTCGTTGGGTTGGTGCCGCGATGTTGCAATCCGTCGGAGGCGACGATGAAGATCATCCGCCAGCCGAATGTGTACCTCATCGGGCGGCCCTCCATGGACGCGGACGAACTGGCCCGCTTCTTGAAGGACCATGAAGTGCCAGACTGGAAAACGGACACGTCCAACGCGGCGGAGGCCCTGCCCGAAGTGGCCGGCCGGGTTTGCTACATGAGCTTCGCCAAGCCTCGCCCGGGCGGTAACCGGGCGTACCTAGAGCACATCAAGGAAGTGGCTCATGGCAGCGTCTTGGAGCATAGTGTCTGGAACTTTTTGATCACCGGCGTCTCGCGGTCGTTCACGCATGAGCTTGTGCGGCATCGAGCGGGCTTTGGCTACTCGCAGCTTTCGCAACGCTACGTGGATGAGGCGAAAGGCGACTTTGTCGAGCCGGATTGCATCGCCGACGATGCCGAGCTTCACGCGATCTGGTTGGCCGCCGTCGAGCAGGCCCAGCAGGCCTACGTGCGCTTGGTCACGCGCTTGCAGGACAAATTCGCCGAAGTTGAGGACAAAACGCTTCGCCGCAAGCTCGCCCGGCAGGCCGCCCGGTCGGTGCTGCCCAACGCCACGGAGACGAAAATCTTCGTGACCGCCAACGCCCGGGCCTGGCGGCATTTCATCGAGCTGCGTTGCAACGAACACGCCGAGACGGAAATCCGCATCGTGGCCGCCCAAATCCTCGAAATCCTCCAGCGCGAGGCCCCCAGCCTCTTCGGCGATTACGAACTAGCCCCCCTCCCCGACGGCACTCGAGCGGCCAGGACCAGCTTTCGGAAGGTCTAACGATCCTCGCAAAAAAGTGTCTATAATGTCTATAATATATATAATATATAATAATATATAATAGAAATCAAGCCACTGTTTTTATGGCGTTGATGCTTTTCCCGCTCATTGCGCCCACTGCCGGAAAAAGCGACGACGAAGGCAGTCGGGCGAAAGTGGCGGAGCAATCCGACGTGGAAGCTCAGGTCACGTTCGCTTGAATCTACCCCATGCGAGAAACCCAAATGGGTCGCCGATCCGCATGTTGCCCCTAAGGGCAACACGTGGATGGCGACCCACATGACCGCCGGCAGCCCGGTTCCACACCCTGTGGAAAGCCGGTCCCATACGCTGACCGGCCGGAAAGCCGGTCCGCCATTCTTACTTTCCTTGGCTGCTGGGGGACGGGTGGTCGGCGTGCTTCTTGCAGCATTCCTTTTGGCAGTCCTTGGGGCAGCAGCGGCGCCAGCACGCGCATCCCGCCGAGCTCACCAGACTTACGGCGCTAAGGCTGAAAGCCGCAACGGCCAATGCCCTCACACACCCGCGCCCGAGTTTCCGCAATTGCACCATGTCGTTTCCCTTTCAAAAGAGTTTTCTTCGTCGAATGCCGGACGGCCCGCGTTTATCCGCCGGCACCCAGTGCGCCGACCGCGCGGCGCACCTTCGTGACACGCCCATTATCGCCCGGCCACAGGATTGACACAAGCCCTGGGAAAAAACGCCGCCAAAGGCCACCTTCCCCCTTCCCGCTAGCCCCGGGGCGCCCTGGGCTAGCCCTATGGGAGCACGAAGTCATCGCCGACTTGGTAAAGCGTGCCGCAGATCGCTTCGGTGACAACGGCGTCCCGGCAGCCCGATACATTGGTCCGCGGATTCATCGCAGGTGAGTTCCAGATCGCAGGGATTGCCGGAGCTCAAGCACGCACAATGATCGCACACGATCGCGGTCAAACACAAACCCGGCGCTGCATTTCCCCGCACGAAACATTCTCGATCTTCAATTCGCGGCGATCCCGATGTCGAAAGTCGCGATGTAACCGTCTCCGTCCGCGACCGGCGTCAGCAACAACTGCTCATCGAAAACGCCGTCCTGGGCGTTGGGCGTGTCGCTGGGTCCACGCGCATTGTACGGGCTTTGCGAGAGAACCTGTCCGGTGACGGTCTCGTCAAAGAAGAGTTGAGAAGTGAACTCGTACGTCGTCTGGTCGCCGGAGAAGGTCCGCAGCTTGAAATGTATGTGGACGGTCCGCCCCGGGTACCATCCGGGATAGACCGTCGTGAACTCCACGGCGCCATGGGCATCCGTCACCTGATAGCCGCGAAGGAACTTCTGGCCGACGGTGCCGTTCTCCGCGACATCCGAATAGACTCCCTGGGAATTGGCGTGCCAAATGTCAACGTTTACGCCGTCAAGAGGGTCGCAGGTGCTGCCGTTTGGCCGAAAGACGTTGATCTCCAACCGCAACGGAACGCCCGCTTGCACGGATCCGTCCGAGGGGTCCGACCGAATGTCCGAACGATTCAGCCGTTCGTCGACAAAGTATGGTCCTTCGGTCAGCGCCGGGCGCGACACGCAGGCCACCGGACAATCCCCCTCGCAGCTTCCGTCGTCCGAGGCTGTTTGTGTCGCACAGGCCCCCACCATCGCGGCTCCGGCCGCAAGGAAAACTACAAGCGAAACCAGCCGGAGCCGTTCGTGACCCATCTTCGGCGTTGTTTTCAAACGGCATCGTTTCATTCCTGTCGCTCCACGACCGTGCGTTTGTAGTTCTTCTTCCCAGTGGCGAATTGTGTCTAAACCGTACCCGCTTTGGAAGTGGGCAAGCGTCTGTGGCAATCAAGGTTGTCCCGGTTGTAACCGGTGAACGATGCAGCCAAGACTCTCACGCAGCGGTATAAAGGGGGCAATGACCGGCAAACAAGAATCCCTCGGCCCGCTGGATGGCGAGCTTTCCGGCCTCCTTCGGCAGGCCGCCCAGCGCGAGGCCTCCGACGTACATCTGATTCCGGGCTATCCGGTGACCTTTCGCATCCACGGCAGCTTGCAACGCATCGGCGAAACCGTTCTACCGCCCGACGAAGTCCGGCGCATGGCGATGTCCGTGTTGCCAGAACGGCTCCGCGAACGGCTGGCGACGGACAAGAACTTCGATTGCTCCGTGGCACTGGAGCATCAGGGCCGGCCGTGCCGGTTCCGGGCTAACGTCTTCGTGGCCCAGGGAGAATGGTGCGCCTGCCTGAGGCACGTGCCCAACGAGATTCCCACCTTTGAATGGATGGGCTTCCCCGAGGGGCTGGGCCAACGGCTGGTCGCGCATCGCAACGGGCTGGTGATCATCACCGGCGTCACCGGCTCGGGCAAATCGACAACCCTCGCCGCCCTCATCAACCTGCTGAACCAAAAGGGCGGCGGCTATCGCATCATCACCGTCGAGGAGCCTATCGAGTACGTGCATCGGCCGACCAGCACCAGCCTGATTACGCAGCGGGAAGTGGGCCGCGACGTGGATTCGTTTTTCGATGGCCTCAAGTACGGCCTGCGGCAGGACCCCGACGTGATTCTGGTGGGCGAAATCCGCGATCGCGACACGGCCCAGATGGCCCTCAGCGCCGCTGAGACCGGGCACCTGATTCTTACGACCTTGCACACCAAGGACGCGAAGGGGGCGGTGACGCGCTTTGCCGATCTGTTTCCCTACGACGCCCAGGACGACGTCCGCACGCAGCTTTCGCTCAGTCTGCGTTCGGTGATCTGCCAGCATCTGCTGCCGCCCAAGACCGAGGGCCAAAAGCGCGTGCTGGGCATGGAGATTCTGCACGTGAATCAGCCGGTGCGGGCGGCCATCCGCTTCGGCAAGATCGACTCGATCGAATCGGCCATTCAGACGGGGAAGCGCGACGGCATGCTCAGCCTCGACGAGGATTTGCAGAATCTAGTAGCCACCGGCCGAATCTCCCTGGAGACCGCCCGCCGCTTCGCCAAGGACGGCGACGCACTGCAAGTCCCGCCCGGTTCACGTTGAAAGGATAACTTGCCTCTGGCGTACGTCCCAGAGGGCTAGAAAAAAGGCGCGGCACACGAATACCAAGCGATCCGAGCCCCAAGCGGAAGCGCGGGGTTACGCCTCGAGCAACCCAAACGTCTCCGCAGCGGAAAGTCCCGTCGCTTCCGCTCCGGGCTCGGAAAAGGGATGGCGGTCATGACCGAGACAAACGACAGCCGCGCCAGCACAGTCGTCGGCCGTTGTCAAGCCGGCGCCGGCCATGGCGACTCCGGCGGCAGCGAGGGCGTGGCGTATCTGTGTCTTAGCTTGCTCGTCTCCGCGAAGCTGGAGCCAGACAGGCCCGTCGTTGCGTTCCAAGGTCAGTTCATAGGTGACAAAGCCGCAGCACTTTCGCTCCAAGTTGATGAAGTCCCAAAGCCGTTTGACCGTCGTGTCGTCGCCTTCGAAGCGGAGGGCGAACCCATCGGGCAGTTCGCGCACCTCGCGCACCGATGGGTTCAAGATGCGCCGAAACAGCCGCATTCGACGTTCCTGCCCTCGCGCCGACAGCGTGCACCGCGTTGGCGTTCCGGCCGCGCCCGCGTGGCCACACCCCGCCCGAGAGCAGCAGCGCTGGGGTGTTGTGGCGCATCCGGCCACGAGGAGCATGACAGCCACGACCAGGGGCAGAAACCGAATCACCCTACTCAATCATCTCTCCGATTCGGCTCGACAAGAATGGCCTCGCTGGCGTAAGGGAGCCCGTTTCTGCTAACGGCCGGCTTCGCTCACGGGCATATTTTGGCGTTGGCTGGCAGCGGCGTATTGAGCCACTCGTCGTACAATTCGGCGCCATTGAACAGATCGACGATTCGCACAAGGTCGGCTGGCGTCGCCTGGCCGCTGTGGTCGAGGTCCACGCTCAACAATCCGAACGGCACTTCTTCCTCGCCGTTAAGATAAGCCATGAGGCTGTGGAAGTCATCCACGTCGGCCATGTCGTCGCCGTTGACGTTCCCCGGGTGGGCAAGATAGGCGACAAACGCGTGACCGTAGGAAAGCGTGGTGACACCACCCGGGGCGACGGGGTGCAAGAGCGTGATCTCATAGTCGCCGTCGGCTTTCTCCGTGACGTTCATCGGTTCGTTGGCGCCCAGGAGAACATCTTCCATCGTTTCGCAGAGGATGAAGCAATCGGTCGGGGCATCGCTGACGCCCACGGACAAATTGATCGGCTCGCCATCGCCGCCGATCCCTTTGCGTGCCGCCGAGGAGTCGTCGTCCGGCTCGTACGGCGAGCGGGCGTCTATGGTGCCCGAAGCCGGCGTCGCCTGGCTGATCCCATGTCCCGGACACTCCGACGGCACGCACCTGTCGAGCTCCTCGTCACAAGCCTGCCCCAGACAAGCCGTCCCGTGGCCTTCGCACACGCCGCGTTGGCAGGCATCCTCGGCGGTGCAGAACAACCCGTCATCGCACGGAGTTCCATCCGCGGCGGCGGTCACGGGCACGCGCCCTGTCAAAGGTGTAAACGGCACGACGGCCTGGCCGGGGCGTGGACCGAAGGGCACGACCACCCGCGTCTGATCGCTGATCGTCGGGGGTATCCGGTTCCCTTCAAAGTCTATGTGAAACTCGCCGCCGCAAGCTGTCACGCCCTGAACTTCATATACATACGTGGCAACATAGCGCAGGTCGTTGGCCCCCAGAGTCGTGAAGAACTCGCCGCCGATGCCTGGAGTCTGACCGGCTCGACACTCCGCTTGGAATACGGCTCCCAAACCCATTGCGCCGAACAACGATGGTGGATTCTGATGGTTGAGGTCCACGAACATTGATCGCTTCACGGCCGATCCCGTCGTGCCGGGCTCGGCACGTAATGAGCAGGGCAGATCGACCTGAACTGCTCGAACGTCGATCGTCTCTGTGCTCAAAATCGTGCATTCGATCGTGACCATCGAACCATTGCCGACCATATCCTGTGTCGAATCGCAACGCAGAAAAACCTCGCCACCGGCAATCTCCACCACCAGAAGACAGCCCAAGCACGCCAACCAACTTCGCCTCGTACCGACCACGGCTCTAACCTCCTTCCTTAATAACTCCATCTTCTGCTAGGCCAGCCCACGAGGTTTTCTGGAAAAAGGGGGGTGCGGACGGAACCATCCGCAGTCCCCCCGCAATCAGAACTAAAACCTCGATCGACTACGGCACACAACAATTCACAGGGAATCCGGCGAAGGCATCCAAGATGGCGAGGATATCCCCGACATCAACGAATCCGTCACCGGCGGGACACGGAAAAATATCCGTGAAGTTGAAACACGGCTCCAGGCCCCCGAAGCCGTCCAGCACGCAAAGGATGTCGCCCACGTCGACGAATCCGTCGCCGGTGGGAGCCGGCGAGACGTCGCCATAGCTGCCCGAGAGGAACCAATCGCAGAAGTCAACCACGCCATCGTAGTTGAGGTCCGCGCCCGCCGACCCCGCGCAGGCCCCTGACCCCTTCAAGACCAAAAGCATGAATGCGCGGTCGTCCTCGTTCACCACGCCATCCAAATTAAAGTCGCCGGCCGGAGCTTTCAGAATGACTTCGACCAACTCCCTCACGTCGTTGCCGTCGACGTCCAAGTCGCCGTCCATGTCGCAGCTTAAGTCGATGAAGACCGCGTCGTTGAGCTCCGACCAGTCACCGACGCGGGTCTGGGCGCAGCAATACTCCACGTCGGCGGCATCGACCTTCCCGTCCCAGCCGATGGGATCACCGCCCGCGTTGGGCGCCATGGCCGGGCAGTCAGCATCCACGGCGCAGGGGAACCCGGTGATCGAGCAGCGGGAGCTGATGCACTTCTGCGCTCGCCCTCCGGCTACGTCGCCGCGGAAATCACCGGGCTGATAGGCGGCGCCGGTAGAGAGAAACTCCGTGATGGGCGTCAGGCTGAGGAAGAGCGGATCGTTCGCCGGACCCACCATACTGCACTGACCGCAGGTCTCGCCCGCCGGGCAATCCAAATTCGAACTGCAGCGGGTCGCCTGCGTCAGATTGCAGCAGCCGCCGCGCACCAAGTAGCGATTCAGGTCGCCGTTGGGGATCGTGCGGTTGCACATCTCGCCCCCCGGGCAATCGCCGTCTTCGTAGCACAATTGGTTGGCCACGCTGCACCGCATGGGCTCGCCCTCCGCCCAGGGATAATTGGGATTGCCGGGCAGGGCGTCGATGGCGTTGTCGATGGCAATGGCCCCGTCCTTGCGATTCAGCTTGAACGCAGCAAGCTCACAAAGGTCCGTTGCCCCACCGGGGCAGTCGGCATCCATGTGACACTTGACCTTGGTTTCCGAACAGAGGTCGCACGGGTCGCAGATTTCGCCGTCTGGACAATCGGCGTTCACGACACACTTATCCAGGCTAATCGTGCAGCACCGCTTTCGACGAAGAGCGAGGCCGTCCATGAAGTACCGGAGATCTTCCTTGGTCAGGCTGCCGTCGCCGTCGAAGTCACCGATGACCTCGGGAACCGCGCCGTCGATTCCACCGGTGGACTGACTCTCCGCCGATGGGGCGCCGTAGCAGCTGGGGAGTCCGGTGTTGATGGCCGGGGCCGTCTGCTGCCAGGCACGCGGGGTGTACACCGAGCTGACCAGTTGCCCGGCATCGTTCACGTCGCGGGCACAATCCTCATTGAAATCGCCCTGGATGCGGTTTCGTTTGGCCAGCCGCTGGCCGCCCGCGAGGTTCAACGTATAGTTGCCGCCGCCGCTATAGTAAATGTAGCCGACGCTGCCCGCGGATTGGCCGTCGGAATAGGTGAAGCCGGTCTTGCGGCCCGGCACGCGCCCGCCCGAGTTGGGGAAGGCTGAACCGAAGCCCGGCGTCTGGAACGCCGGCGGCACCCCCGCCGAGCTCGGATCGCGCTGGAAATCCTGCAGCGTTTGATTGAGACCGGGTGTCGGAGAGAACACCATACCGTCGTCAAAGGACTGCGTGCAGTCCACTCCCGCGGGCAGCGTGAACGTGACGGCCATGAACTGGCCGGGCATGTTCAACTGGTTCAGGCAGGCGTCCGTCAGGCAGGTGCCACCGGGCGGACAATCCATATCCATCGTACAGGTCATCTCGGCGTTGTCACAGCGCCGCGGAACGCCCGTACACTGGGCGTTGGTGGTGCACGGCTTGGGGACCGTACAGGCGCCGCCCGCGCCGTTGGCCACGCAATCCGCATCGCTGATGCAGTCTACTAAATCACACGAGTTGGCGACCATGCCGGGGCAATCCGCGTCGCTCGCGCAGGCCATGCCGGCGGCGTTATCGCACTCCCGGATCGAGCAGACCTCGGCGTACAAGCAGATGTTGGGCTGCACCCCGCTGAACGAATTCACGCTGTCGGAGATGTTGCGAATGTAGTCGCGGACCGCCCCGTCGTTCATGTAATCCGGCTCCGCCGGGTCGGTCTGGTTGGGGTTGCCCCGAGTCACGAAGGACCCGTTGCCCACGATGGTGTAGCCGCAGCACTCATCGCAGTTGTCCAGAACCGTATTGGTGTCCGGGCGGACGTAGCCGTTGTTGGGCGCCGCCGCGTCGGTGATCTTGCCGATGCAAGTTTCGCCGGCCGGGCAATCGGTATCCACCGCGCATTTCACCGGCGTAATGCTGCAGAAGCGCCGCGCCGGGCAAGGGTTGGGCACGTTGCAGTTGCACAACGGATTCCCGTTGGTGTCCACGTCTTTGCAGAGGTTCAGGATCTCATATCGGGCACCTCCAGCCTGACTGGCGTCGGCAATGGCCCGGCTGGGACCGCCAAGACCGGTTGTGCCGATGGCCAGCCGGCGATGTTCAACCGCGTTTTCCAACTGGCTGGAACCTTGACCGTTGGTCGCCTGGTGTCCAGGTCCCACGTTCGACGTGGCCGTGGGGATATACTCGGGCCCTACGTTGTCGCCGCGTCCCCAGCTCGTGTCGATGCCCATCGAGTTCATGATCGCGTTACGGGTGCCCGAGCCCACTGAGCGCGTCGCCCCGACCAGGTTCTCGCCGTTGGGCATGCGGCCGGTGACGAATAGGTATTGCATTTCCGAATACTTCACGTTCTCCACACCCGTTCCGCGGTTGGCGATCAGAGCTACCGGCACTACGGCAACGACGGTGTCGAAGATCGTGTCGTTGTCGGGATTGATCACGTCGCCGTTCAACGAAACGACTGGACCGGCGCCTACGCACGTTTGCCCCGTAATCAGTGGGCAATCACCATCGCCGGCGCACGCTAGGCTGCTGATGGAGCACGCGCCGTTGACGCATCTTTGGGTCCCGTTGCAGTTGGAGTTCAGGTCGCAGAGATTGCCACCCAGGCTGCAAGCACCACATTGCCGCGAGAGGGTCTGGAGGTTACTGGCAAAGCCCGTCGAGGAGAGAATGAAATTCAAGCCGTAGCCGGGCTGGTTGGGCTGCGCATCCCACTTGGCCCCGCCGCGGCATTTGCCGACGATTCCGTCGATGATGCAATCTTCATCATTGGTACATGCCGCGGGAGGATCGCAGGCGCCGCCGACGCAAGTCTGCCCGGAGGGACAATCGGGATCACCCAGGCACTTGATGAAGCAAGTGCCGGCGACCGCGCCCTGCTGCACGCCCCAAGAGCTGGGTACGTCGAGGAACGAAATGTTGATTTCGCATGGCTCAAGCGGCGTACCGGTTCCATTGGCACCCGCACCGTTGTTCGATGTACCGGCGGTAGCATACTCGAAGCGGTTGAAGATGCCTGCTTCCGAGGGAACCGTGCGGACGAACGTGCCGCAGAGCTGGTTCCCGACGAACTCGTTAAAGCCGTTGACCGAGCCCACGCTGCGATACTGGAAATTCCACCACGTTGTCAGCGGCAAACCAACCGTGTAGCCCGTCGCCAACTGGTCGACGACGGGACAGCCCGCCGGCACTGGGTCCATGAACCCCGAACAGCCGTCGCCATCCACTTCGACCCAATCGAGGGTCGAAGAGGGCGATCGGAAAAAATCGATCAAAAGCGTCGCCCCTGCGCCGCTGACTTGCCCCCCATTGATGGTCACAAGCTGATTAGCGGCGTCGGCAAAAGCCCCTGTGCCGTCGTTGACGCAACATTCGTTGACGTCATCTGGGGGACAATCCGGCACCGCAGCCGTGCATACGCACCGCTGCGCGGGACCCATGAATTCACAGACTTGGCCCCCGCCACAGAACGGGGCCGCGGCATCCGTACCGACTTTTTCTCCCTGACACGCGGCCACCGAGGTCACCGGATTGCAAATCCCCGTGTCCCCGTTGGCCGAACTCACCAGCACCGCCGTTAAGGCCAGCGCCGGCAACACACGAAGCGCACTTTTTGCCATACCGTTCATGCTTCTTCTTTAACTCCCATTCGATGGTTGCACGCACCCTTGGGGGCGCATACCATAGAAACGCTTTTACAGGCCGCATCCGCGCCGGAGGCCCGCTTGGGACCTCCGGCGCTGGATGTCGGTCTCCCCGGAACGCAGCTTCTTTCGCCTCCCGCTTCATCCTTTTCCAAACGAGTTTGGAATCGCTTTTTTGGTTTTTGAGGCAGCCCGACCCTCTTGGCTGTGGACGCCCGCGCTGCACCTCCTTTCCGCCATTTAGGCCCTTGGCTCGAAGGTCCGCGGACGCGCCGGAACGGATACCTTCCCTCGACCAAGAGACGGCTTTTTAGCCTACGGCCCCCCTCTGGTTTTCCGGGACATGTTCAGAATCTTGTTCTCGCCCTGGATGGAATGGTAGGCATCGCCCCATTTGCGCTTGTCCATGGAGTCCAGAATGGTCATGTTCTCCGCATGGGCGTCGCAAAACAGGAAGTTGGCCGAGCCGCCGAACTTTTTGCGATAAATCGCGTTGGCCGTGGGGTGGTGCCGCCCGATGGCGTTGATCTGCGCCAGACCCGAGGTGTAGTTCAAGATATTCTCCCGCTCGCAGACCTCGGCAATCGGCAACAATCCGTAATCGGGCACGCCGTCTTCTCCGTATTGGAACCCGGGGTTGATCGGTGGCGAACCGTACTCGTTGTATCCCGACGCTACGTGAAAGAACGGGTTGACCGGCCGATGCGATTTGCTCTCGATTCCGTCCCCGTTGCGAAGGCCGATCGCCTTCCAGTTATCAAGGAATTCCGTGGCCAAGATCGTGTTGCCGGGGTGCTTAATCTGATTCTCCCGTACCAGGATGTTCTTCCGCAAACCGCGCGAAAGAGTCGTGTTGAACTTGTTCCGCGGTACGATGGCTGCATTGGCCGTGTAGGCCATGCGCGCCGCCTGCTTATCCACCGGCTCGATCGATCCGCGTTGCCCGCCTTGGTCGACCTGCTCGCCCTCCCAATCTTGCTGGCGCGGCCCGGGATTGGTGCGCGGCGCCCCCCCACGCTCCATGGACGGACACTGAAAGGCCGCGTCATTGACCTTGCCCTCGTCATAGAGCATGTACGACCAGTGCATGTATCCGTAGGGCTTCCCCTCGTCCTGCTCAAGCGTCCAGGTTCCATCCGTGTCATCGGGGTACACATAGGATGGTGGGTACGTGTTCCGAGAACTGAACAGGTAGTTGGCCATGGCCAAGCCCACATGGTGCATGTTGGCCCCGCAGGCCGCGCTCTTCGCATGCGCCCGTGACGACTGCAAGCTCGGTATCAGGATGGCCACCAGCAGGGCGATGATCCCAATGACCACCATCAACTCCAATAACGAAAACGCAGGCAACCGTCGTTGATTCGTCTTTCGCATCAGCTCGTGCTCCTTACGTTAGAACTCAAGTTCCCTTTACCTGGACCAGTTAACGGACAAGAGCGTAGGGTCGGGGAATTAAATCCCCATGACGTGGTTGTTAAATAATGATGAATTCGGCGCTAAGGAAGCGCGAAGGCGTCGCCGCGTTCAACGAAACAGGTGTGATGCATCTATCGTTGATATTGATGGTTGCGTCGGTTTTTGAAAACGCTCCTCGATCGGCGGTCACCACGGCGCCTGTGAATTTCGGCGAGTGCCGCAATCCTGTCACAATGCCTTCCAAGTTGACGCGAAGGCGGCAAAGCTCGTGAGACGATCTCAAGGTTTGACCGGAAGGCGCTCTCGTGGAGGGTTCTTTTGGGATCTGACGGCCACTGATAGCATGGATGCCCATGACGCGACTTGTCGCCCGGCTCATCTTGGCCATGCTGCTGCTACCGTTGACGGGTTCACTGATCGTCATCGCGATGCTGTTCATCGCGCGCGGAGCGCCACCCGACCCGTGGGAGGTGGTCGGCATGTGGGCCGTGGTCTATGCATTCATCGCCGCGTACTGGATATTGCTCTGGCGGCCGTTGGTCCGTTGGACGCCCAAGCGGCGGCGAAAAACGCTTGTTTTTAGCCTGTTTAGTGTGCTGGCAAGCATCCTCGTCGGCTCATCCATCGTCGTGGTTAGCGCTGCGCCTGCCGCCGGCGTTTTGGTCGGGGGCGGGTTTGCCCCGATCATTTGGGTGCTTGCCACGGTGTTGATCTGGCGGGAGACGCCTGCCGAACGCATGGAGCGCATTCGCACGGCCGGCGCCGGCACCGTGTCCTGCCCAATATGCGGATACAACCTGACGGGCCTGCGCGAGTCACGATGCCCCGAATGCGGTACCCAGTACACGCTCGACGAGCTTCTGGCCGCCCAGCGCGATCGCGCCGCCCACGAACTCACGGAAGAGTAGGCGATCAGCGGTCAATGATCCCGGAAAAAATATGGCCGCTTTCCGGCGGCCATCAAACTATGAAACAAGCCACCCTGTCGATACGTTCGGCGTGGTTGTGGCGTTCATGGCCGCTGTGGCAGCGCGGGGTTTCGACCAGGGAGAATCGTGCAATCGTCCTATACACCCGTGGCGCAATTTGCGCCGCCGTAGGCGGTACTTTCCGGCGCCATGAAATCCTCACCACGTGCCGGTTGACCCATGCGTCGGCAAGTGCGACCCTCTTTACGACGAGTCCGTCCGGGCTTTGAGTTCTTTCAGGTAATGTCCGGACACACCCAGCTCGCCGAGAAGCTGGGCATGGGGTTCCACGGGCTGGCGAAGGCACCCCTCCATGATCGGCCGAACGATGTCGCGAACCTGACGTTGCTGTTCCGTGATCGGCCGCGTCGCGTCAATCACATACAGACCGAACTCCGGGATCATGTCCTCGTATTGCTCCAGAATCCGTCCCTGAAAAAGGCGAAAGCTCTCCACCGGATCGTCGCTGAGCCTCAGGTCCATCCCGGCCTCGTAATACTTGAGCTCCGGCCGGCCCACGAGGATGCGACGCATGGCCTCATCCAAGGGCACTCGAAAGTAAAATGCGATACTGGGCCGCGGTGCGAACCGGTAGATGCGCCGCACATAGTTGGGATCGATCCCCCGAGCAATGTCCCTCGCAAACGCGGTGAAAATGTATCGATCCGTCAGCACTACGGCTCCTGCCCGAAGCGGCGGCAAAATGGCGCGGTCCAGCCGGTCGGCGAAATCGGCGGCATGGATCAGGCAGAAGGTCATGGGGCTGAGCAATCGCTGATCTTTGCCGAATTTGGTCGTCGCCCGAACCAGCGGCGACGAGTTCCACTCGCTCAAGTAGGCGCTGACCCCTTGGGCGACGATCCACTTGCGAAGCAGATCGAGCTGCGTGGTCTTGCCCGAACCGTCGATCCCCTCCACGACGACTAGTCGGCCCGGCATGGGGCCGTAGTCGGTATATCGTCCGTTTTCGTTCATGCCCGTGCCATCGCCTTTAACCGCCGGCCGGGGCAGTCTCTTCGGGCGCCACCGTTTCCGTCGGAACCCACGCAAATCTCGCCCGGGTCTCAAACGCGTCTTCCAACACGTCCGCCTTCCGCCTGGCGTGGCGGAGGTTCGCGGCCGGCTCTTCGGCCGCGATGATGTCAAACAAAGTCGATTTCGGGCCGGGAGACACAATCACGTCGGTCACATCTTGCAGGCGAAGCCGATCCAGCCCGTCCGCGACGCGCAGAATCGCCACCAGGTGCAGCACCAGACGCTGGTCGTCATCGCCGAGGCGCTGATAATTCACGTGCCGCTCCTTGGGGCCACCGCGCCGATGATACCGGCAGATGTTGGCGATCACCTCGATGTCGCGTCGAGTGTAACCGGGTAAATCGGCGTGCAAGACCATGTCATAACTATGTTTGTGATGGCCTCGGTAAGAGATCGCGATACCCACGTCGTGAAGAAGGGCCGCGGCATGAAGCAGATGCCGGGCCTCCAGGCGTCCCCACGTACCCAGGGCATCCGCATAGTGCTCGGCCAATTGATCGAAGATGCGTAGAGCCAGGAAGGCCACGTGCTGCGAATGCGCCCGATCGTAGCGGCTGCGCTCGGCAAACCGGCGCACGGCGTCCAGCGAGCCACGCACAGGCCGGTGCGACGGCGGCGCGGCGACGCCGAGCTCGTCGATCGTCTCGACGAGCAATCCGTCGCGGATACCGCCGTCGTGCACTCGCACTCGCTCGACTCCGAAATAAGCCATCAGCCGTTCGAGAATGCTCACCCCCGCGACGATGATCTCGGCGCGCTGCGTGCTCAGCCCCGGAGTCTTGCGGCGCTCCTCGATCGGCATCCGCCGCAGCAAATCCAGGAAGAAAAGAACCTCACTGTGCCGCAACTCGTATCCACGAACCGCAAAAGGGAACCGCCCGGCCCCAACCCCAGAGGCCCCATGTCGGATCGCGACACGCGCTAGACTCGTAAACGTCCCCCCCGTGCCCATGATCAGATAAGGCTGGTAAGAGAAGGCTCCGAGACGGTCTTCGATGACACAGTGAATGGCTCGGCGCATTTCGTCGAACACGTCTTTTCCATCGTTGCGGCCATTGAACGTCTCCGTCAGCCGTACCGCCCCCAGGGGCAGCGGGCAAATGGCATCGATCACGCCGCCGGAACTCAGCACAAGCTCCGTGCTGCCGCCCCCGATGTCGACCACGGCCACGCGGCGATCATCCAACTCGAAGGAATTGGCCACGCTCGAGAAGGCCAGCCGGGCCTCGCGCTCGGCGTCGATCACCTCGACGCGAATGCCCGTCCGCCGCTCGACCATGGCCACGAACTCGCCGCGGTTTGCGGCTTCGCGCACCGCGGAAGTGGCCACGGCGCGGATACGGTCCACGTGACAGCCCTCGGCCATCGACTTCATTCGCTCCAGGGCGCGAACCGACGCCTCCATCGACTCGGGCGTCATTCGCCTATCGCGGAATACCCCGCTCCCCAAGCGCGTGCTTTCCTTTAGTTCCTCGATGACCCGGAAATGGGACAGAGGATTCGCCTCTCCTACCACCAGGCGGATGCTGTTGGTCCCGATGTCAATCGCGGCCACACGCCGGTGAGCATGCAAGCCGCCGGAAGCCGGCGACGCGATGAGTGTCGTGGCGTCGTCCGGCGATGGGGCCGTTCCCGACGTGCCGCGCGCTTCGCGCCGCCCACCGGCACGAAGCGCGGCCGGTTGACGTCCGTGACGGCGAACGAACTCGGCAAGCCCATCGAACAATGTGAATGCTTCCGCCGACGCCCACCAAGTCAGGAACTCGTCATAGCACCGCTCATGCCGATCCCGATACCGGCGCACGACTGCGGCAAAACCCGGATCGTCTTCCAGGGCGGTTACGACCTCCTCTTCGCCCGCTTTGGGTTGATTGCGCCCCGGACGGGGAAGGCGGTCAATGCAATCCGCAAGCTCGCCCAGGTCATTGATTTCGCCCAGGCGATCGAGCATGCGTACGATCGCGGGATAAACCTCGTTCTTCAACGGCAAGGGAAAGCATCCGGCGAAGATCTCCAGCGCATAACGGAGCCGTTTGCCGGCAATGCGAAGCTCATGGAGGTTGACGGGGTCGCGGAGGTCTTCGGTTTGCTTGTCGCGAACCGCCTCGATGATCTCGGGTAACTCCAAGGCCGCCAAGGCCGCGAGCGTATAAGGCGGATCATCACCCGCGGTTGACCTGCTTTTTCGGCAAGCGTCGGGCTGTTTGGGAACATCCTTCGGAAGGAGACGGCGCATACGCTTCCGTTGCGCCACATTCCGATGCTGGTCGGCTACGACGGCAAGGTGCTCAAGCGCTTGCGGCCGCGCCCCGCGGAGATACTCCAAGGCGGATTCCAGAACCCGCGGGTGCTCCGAGTCCCGCAAGTCACTTTCGAATGCCTCTCGGTGCACGTCGTTCTGCCGCAGCGCCGCCGCCGCCCGGCGCAGACGCCGAAGGTACCGTCGAAGCCTCCGATAACGCCGACGATCACAGTAAGCCTCGAAGACCGCCAGCCCGGCTTCGGCCCGCCGAGCCGCCACCCGCAACTGATGCACGTGCTCCGGATCGCCGTCGGGACCGTCGGCCAGCGGCGTCATCCGATCGATCATCCTCAGCCGCCGGCGAAGCACGCGGCGCGCGGCCACCACGCAAGGCGTATCCCCAAATAAGGACCGCAACCATTTGCCCGCCACGGGTGCATCCGTCATCATGACTGCCCCTTCGGCGCCGAAACAATACCCAGGATCCCGTCGCGAAGATCATGGAACACTTGGGCGATCCCACGATTGGCGTCGAGCACGTCGAACCCGTAGGCTTTGGCAAGCTGATCGAAGACCTGGAGCAGGTCCTCCTGGTACGGCAAGAACGACGAGTACAAATCGCGCTCGCTCCGGAAATCCGCCCCGGATTCCCAATAGTCGAAGGCCCCTCGCGCGAGGACCCGGGGAACGAGGTGCGGAATATCGACCTTGAGATAAAAGACGCCGTGCGGAACCGGGGCGAAGCGGTACAAATCGCGCAGCCACTTGCGATCGATGCCGCGCACAATCGACCGGGCGATGATCGAGAACACATAGCGGTCCGTGAGCACGACAAACCCCGCGCGTAAGGCCGGTAGAATGTCATTTTCGAGGCGGTCCGCGAAATCGGTGGCGTACATGAGATCCATGGTGCGCTGGCCGAGCGTCGTCCCGAGTTTTGCTTTGCGCAGGCCATCGCCCACCAGCCGGCTCCGCGTCAGCCCCGTCTGCAGAACCCCGTATCCTTGTGTTTCCAGCCATTCGCGCAGCAGTGCGATCTGCGTTGAACGACCCACGCCGTCGGTGCCTTCCAAGGCGATCAAATGGCCCGGAAAAGTCGAGATGTCCACGGATCCGTCGCCCGTCAGACGCGGCATGTCTTCCTGCGGAAGGCGACGGAACCCGGCCTCCACGGTCGGCGGCGCTGACGGTGGCTTCGTCTCTCGATCCATACGTCAAAGACTTCGTGCGCAAGCTGCTTGGGAGAGCGTCCTCTTTCGAACGCAATGGTAATTACTCGCCCGTCGGCGTGGCAACGCGGCGATGTGAGTTTTATCGAAACTTAACCAAGCATTAACGCGAAGCAACCTCGATGCAGCGGGGAACTAAATTGCCGATTTCTGTTTTACCGGACTTCTACGGATTTTTATTCAGCGCCAGTTGATTGCCTGGTGGAGTCCAAAACCCCTGTTACCATCGGACGCTGGGACCATGATCCGTGCGATTCGTGATGAGGCTTTGCTGCTCTTGGAAGGCCGGGGTGCCATTCTAGAGGTCGCCCGCGAGGTAGCGCGGCTCATGCGTGACGCCGGCGTAGAGGGCGCCGTGATCGGTGGTGTGGCCGTCGTCCTGCATGGCTACGTCCGAACCACCGTCGATGTGGATGTCCTCGTGCCCAAAGAGGCCAAGCCGCTTGCAGATTCGCTAAGGTAGGCAGGTTTCGTATGCGGCCGGCGCGAGTTCGTGGGCGACGATGTGCCCATCCATTTCGTTTTTGGCGACCAAGTGCGCATCAAGCCTACGAGTTTTGTGAAATTGACAATGTGCGGACGGTGGGACTGGCCGACCTCATCAACATGAAGCTGGCCTCGGGCCTGCGGAACCCGTCGCGAGCCATCGACCGGCCGATTGCATCGGCCTGATTCGCCACCGCCGATTGACTCCGGCCTTCGCGGCCAAGCTAGCCCGCGAAGTCCGCCCCGAATTCCGCAAACTCGCCCGCGCCGTGGCGAAGGACAGGTGGCCGCCTTTGCAATCCACAAGCGCGTGTTGACCCTTGATCACGCTCTGAACTAGTTATAGTTATAGTTGGTTTAGTCCATGGCTGACGAGCCTCGCCTGGGCACGGAGCGGTCGGAGAAGCCCCTCAGCAGCAGGACGAACGGGTCACCAACCGGGGCGACGAACATGTGCGCATCGACCAACACGCTGCGGGTCGGCAGTGGCCCCGTGCCGTCGACGTCAACGACCGCCTGAACGTTGTGCACCTGATCCATCATCAGGTTGATGACCGCGACGGCCCCCAGAATGCTCAGCGGAGTGTCGCCGGTCAGAGCGTGCGTGCCGTCGAAGAACTCCGGCGGAAGAAACGCCGTCAACAAGTTCAACGCCGTATTCGGCCGACCGAAGCGGAACGCGTTGAGCCGCGGCAAAAAGTTCCGCGGCACCAATACCACGCGGCCCAGCGTACGCGGCGTCTCCGACCCAAAGTCCACCTCTTCGAAGGTCACCCCGGCATTGTTGTCCGAGCGCCGGTAATACAGGCGGATATCCGTCGAGCGCCAATCGCCGCGGTTAAACAGCATCGGCAGGAACGGTGCGGTCGGCTCGTCGGCATCCTGCGCGCCGTTGCCGTTGATGTCATCGAAGAAGGGGTCACCGTCGGCGTTGTACCGTGGGTTGGGCACTTCTGTGCCGAACACATGCGTGAACGTCCGCCGCGAAATCGGCAGCCCGACGATGGCATCGAACGAAACCAGCATCAGGCCGGCGGCATTGAACGTGCCGTCGATCGGTGCCGGATCCGTTGGGCTATCTTCGGGCGGCGCGGGTTGGGTGTCGCCCGAGCCTTGGCCTTCCTCCACCGGCGGCCGAGGCGGAGGAGGAACGAAGAAGTTCGCCGGGTCCTCCTGGCCCGCGGGTCGGCCGGTCTGCTCGTTGAACAGCAAGAACTGACCTGTTTCCTGGGTGTCGGGAAGGAACTGGAGGAGGAACCGCCCAGCGTCATTGTAGGCGGCGACTCCGGTGGCCGCATCATAGTCCACGCGTACCGGCTCTCCGTCCGGACCGGCCGCCGTCGCCAACACAAAAATCTGTTGGTTCGGCCCCCTAGCTCCCTCCTCGGCGGTGACGACGGTTGCCGGCGAATCGTCGGTCGTCGGTCGCTCCGTAGCGACCGGGACGAAAGTACTGCTGACAATGGACACGTTAATCCCCGGGAAAAAGCTGCCGGTCTCGGACACGAACTCGATAAAAGGCTCGCCGTTGACGCTCGCGAAGATGCCCTGATCGTGCATGTTCAGGCGGAGCGGGCCGCGCCGTCCGTGCAGGGGCCGGCCGGCCTCGCGAACCAGCAGCCCGACGATGGCCTCGCCCTCGGTACCCTCCGTGAACATCAGGTAGAACTTACCTTCGCCGCTAGCGTTGTAGGTCACCGAGCTCACCGTGCCGTCCGAAGAGACTTGCGCATCCACGGTAACCGGCGAGACGGCGGCGGCGGACCGGAACGAATCCCCGTCGGCGACGACGAAGAACGTGCTCGGCCCGGTGCGGCCAAACGGCAGATGGGCTCGGGCGTCGCGAATTCGCGATGCCAGGTCTTCAACGCTGGTAATCCGCTCACTCATGAATCCGCCGGCCATGCGCTCCAGCGTCGGGGCCATGGTTTCGCTCAGCAGTTCTCGCAAGACCGAGCGGAACTGCTGCTCACGTGCCTGTAGCTGTTCATGATCGAGCTGTCGGAAGCCGCCGGCGGCAATTCTCCCGAAGAGGTCGTCGAGATTGACGCCCTTGCCCGCTCCGTCGGCCGTTTCAAACATGGTCAACGGCGGGCCGAAAAAGTTGGGGTCGAAGATGAAGTAGGTCAGCCGAGCCCCGATACCGGTGTCAAGGCTTGTCAGCAATTCGTGCAGCGCGGAGATGGTGATGGTGCGCTCTTCCATTTGCAGGCGGGCCATCTGCAACAACAGATAATCGTGAATGACCGGCAGATGTGGACGGCGTGTGGCTTCCACGTCCGATTCATCGTCGGAAAAATTGCGATCCGGCTCGGCCACCGTACTGATGTAGATCGTCGGTTCGGCCGGCGCCCCGACGAATTGCGCCGGGGCCAGGGCGAGGTCTTCATCCACCTCCGCGAAGTCATCCATCAAGGGGTTGCCCTGCTCGAATAGCTCGCGGAGCGTCGTTGCTTCCACGTTCGGCAAATCCGCCAGCGACGAAAGGTCCGTCGGGTCCGGTCCGTCGGCGATCGGGAATCCTGCCTGAAGAAAGACCTCCGCCGCAGCCAGGGCGGCCGCGTTGACGTCAGCGGCCTTGGCCAGACGCAGGTTGCCGCGGGCCACTTGCATGCCCGACTGGGCGATCGCCGGAACGGCCGTGTCGAAGAGCGCCGCAAGCTGATCCTCCGAAAGAGCTTCGATGTCTTCGAGCGTGAGCTCGTCGTCGATGCCCGTTTCCTCGAAGAGATGCGTATAGGCCGCGACGATGCGCGTGACCAGGGCCACGGGACTGATGGGAAGCTGGGCGGGGTCGAGGCCGCGCTCGCGCACCAGCGCCTGAAGCTTCGCCAGGATGATCGTGGTCAGCGGGTCGACTTGCACGTTATCGAGCCGTCCCGTTCCCGGTTCGCTGGGATCGGCGTTGGCGATGTTCACACAACTCTTCAGCTCGCAGGTACCGTCGGTGCCGATATCCACGCAGACCGTGAAGTCCACGCCTACCGGCAGCCCATCGGCCGTGAACGTCGCATCAAGCTCCAAGGGCACGGGAGGAATGGCCTCGCCCTCGGTATCAACGAGTACGTCACCGGCAACGTCGAGGAAGGCCACCGTCGTGTCCTCCGTTTCGATGTCCGTCGGGACTTCCTGCGCGGTGCTCCTGTTAACCGTGGACGCTCGCGTCGTTTGTAGATCAACGACCTTACCGCTGAGCGTGCCGTTAAAGCCCGAGGCGTCGTTGAGCAGCGTGTTACCCTCGCCGGAACCGCCCTCGCCGCCTCCCCCGTCTCCTGCCCCGTCGGTGGTGCCATCCGCCCCGCCGGTATCGGGAGCGTTTGTTGTCTGATTACATGCGAGTCCCAGGGTAAGTAGGCCCGCCAAGGAGACACCCAACAGCGTCGCCTTTGCAGTGTTGCGTCGCACAAGCGCGAAGATCATGGTTCTTCTCCATACCCGACCCATGCCAAGGACCTTTAGCCGCCGCGCCGAGGTACAGAGCCTGAGTCGCGTCTTGATGTTGACCTGCGTTCGAGAATCTGCGCGGTTCCGGACGCTGTTCTTCGCATATCGAGCGCTATGGGACTCGACTTTCGACAAATCGCTGCAAGCAAGCGGTCCGCGCACATAGGTGTGTTCCCAGTCCCATAAGTGGACCCTCGCCGGGTACCAAAATGTTGAATGCATGCGAGGACCATGGGAGAATCACATAGCCGAAGTCTTGCGGAGATCTTGGCTAATCTAACCCATGGGATAGCCTACTTTGGCTCGGATTGCCCCAAGGCCAGCACACATCGCGAATAGTCGACATGAACTCCACGAGGCTCAAGGCGAGTCTCAGCATCCGCGCTGGCGAACCGTGTCGGTCGAAACGGCCTCTCGGGAGTCGAACCCAAAGCCGCCCCGCGACTGGAGCCTTGCACCATCTCGCGGAGTCCAGTTCGAGTACATGGCTCGCTCGTCGGCGGGTTACCGCTTCCATTTTGTTTCTCTTCCATTCTGGATTGTTCAAGGATTTTGGGCGATCCCACCGGCCACGCTTCTGCTGAATGACCGGATTCGTCGATGGCGCCGGCGGCGGCGTGGACAATGCATCCGCCGCGGCTACAACTTGCATGGATCCATCTCGCAGAGCTGCCCGGAGTGCGGTTCGAGAACCACGCAGGTTCTTTGACGTTTGGTGCAGTTCGCGTGTATCATTGCAAAGAGGAGTAACGTTTATGCCGGATTGCAAAGTGCCGGATTTTTATAACGTCGATTCACTGCTCTCCGACGACGAGCGGCAGGTGCGTGATACCGTGGCCAAGTTCGTCGATGAGCGGGTGCTGCCGGTTATCGCCGAGTGCTTCGAGCACGAGCGGTTTCCCGCGGAAATCGTGCCGGAGATGGCCGAACTGGGCCTCTTCGGGCCGACCTTGCACGATTATGGCTGTGCGGGCCTCAACAACGTGGCCTATGGCCTGATCATGCAGGAGCTGGAGCGCGGCGATAGCGGCGTGCGCAGCTTCGCCTCCGTGCAGAGCGGCCTGTGTATGTACCCCATCCATACGTGGGGCTCCGACGAGCAGAAAGAACATTGGCTCCCGCAAATGGCCAAGGCGAAGGCCATCGGCTGCTTCGGGCTAACCGAACCAGACGGCGGCAGCGATCCGGGCGCTATGAAGACCCACGCCGAAAAGCGCGGCGGCGACTGGGTGCTTAACGGGGCCAAGATGTGGATCACCAACGGCACGGTGGCCGACGTGGCCGTGGTGTGGGCCAATACCGAAAAAGGCATCCGCGGCTTTCTGGTCGAGAAGGGCACGCCGGGCTACACTGCCCGGGACATCCCGCACAAGTTCTCGCTGCGGGCTTCGGTGACCAGCGAACTGTTCTTCGACAACTGCAAGATTCCCCTGGCCAATCAACTTCCGGGCGCGGAAGGGCTGGGAGCGCCGCTGGGTTGCCTGACGCAGGCACGCTACGGCATCGCCTGGGGAGCGATCGGCTCGGCCGCGGCCTGCTACCGCGAGGCCCTGGAGTTTTGTAGACAGCGCGTGCTCTTCGGCTCGCCGCTGATTCACAAGCAGCACATGCAGATCCGCCTGGCCGGAATCGTGCGCCGGATCACGACGGGCCAACTGCTCGCTTTGCAACTGGGCCGAATGAAGGACGCCGGGACGATGCACCACTCGCACGTTTCGCTGGCCAAGTGGAACAACGTGCGGATGGGCCTGGACGTGGCCCGCGAGTGCCGCGATATCCTCGGGGCCGGCGGGATCAGCGTCGAGTGCTGCCCTGTGCGGCATATGCTCAACCTCGAAAGCGTCATCACCTACGAAGGCACGGAGACCATCCACCAACTCATCGTCGGCCGAGAGATCGGAGGCGTGGCCGCGTTTTGACGCATTTGTAAGTATACGGTCAATACTTGATGCGTAGGGTTACCTGGCTAGAATGGGATGAGGAGAATCGCGAGCACATTGGCAGGCACGGCGTCACGCCGAATGAAGTGGAGGAAGTTTGCTGATGAAGTCTCGCCGAGGGACCTGGCTCGCGTTTGGGGCAAACCCTTTCCGGCACGTATTTGGTCGTCGTGTTATGACTCATGGACAAAAGGGAAGCGAGGTGCGATATCCAGGCGATATACATGCGCGCAGCCACAAAACGCGTGCGAGTTCGCACCGATCATCCGCAACGTCTTCCCGCGCCCCATGAAGATCAGCGTGTCGAACTCGTTGACGCCGGTCCGGGGACGGTAGTGTCCTAACCAATTTGGAATTAGTAGGGGCAAATTAGGACACTACACGCGGCCTTAAGCCGGGATTGACCGAGGCCAGGCTTCGTGGTACTAGCTTGGCGGTGGCGAGGGATCCTTCCATTCGACGTGTCCTGATCATTGGCAGCGGGCCGATCGTCATCGGCCAGGCTTGTGAATTTGATTATTCCGGAACGCAGGCATGCCGGGCCTTGCGCGAGGAAGGCGTCGGCGTGGTGCTGCTCAACAGCAATCCGGCCACGATCATGACCGATCCCGAAATGGCGGATCGCACCTATCTCGAGCCGATCACCCCGGCGGTCATCGACGAAATCCTGAGCCTCGAAGCGGGCCGCGGTGAACCGGTAGATTCGATCCTGCCCACCCTCGGCGGCCAGACGGGGCTGAATTGCGCCATGCGGGCCGCGGAGCTGGGTGTTCTGGATCAGCACGGCGTGCGGATGATCGGAGCCAACCGCGAGACCATTCGGCGAGCGGAAGACCGGGCGGCGTTCAAGGAGACGATCCAGTCCATCGGACTGGAAGTACCAGCATCTGACATTGCGGAAAGCTACGAAGAAGCTTTGGCCGTACTGGACAAGATGAAACTTCCCGCCTGCATTCGCCCGGCCTACACCCTGGGCGGCACCGGCGGCGGCATGGCCCGCACACCGGCCGAGTTTGAGTACCTGGTGAAAGACGGCCTGGCCAGCTCGCCCATCGGCCAAGTGCTCATCGAGGAGGATTTGACCGGCTGGAAGGAGTTTGAGCTGGAGATGATGCGCGACCGACGCGACAACGTCGTGGTGGTCTGCTCGATCGAGAACCTCGACCCCATGGGCGTGCACACCGGCGACTCCGTGACCGTGGCCCCCGCTCTGACGCTTTCGGACAAGGAATACCAGCGGATGCGAGACGCCGCCATCGCCGTCATGCGCGCTGTCGGCGTGGAGACGGGTGGGGCGAACATCCAGTTCGCGGTTGACCCCCGTACTGGGCGCATGGTGGTCATCGAGATGAACCCCCGCGTATCGCGCTCTTCGGCCCTGGCCTCTAAGGCCACCGGCTTTCCCATCGCCAAGATCGCCACCAAGCTGGCCATCGGCTATACCCTGGACGAAATCCGCAACGACATCACGCGTCAGACGCCGGCCTGCTTCGAGCCGACGATCGACTATTGCGTGGTGAAGATGCCGCGTTTCGCCTTCGAGAAATTCCCCGAGGCCGACGAAACCCTGACCACCTCGATGAAGTCCGTAGGCGAGGCAATGGCCATCGGGCGGACGTTCAAGGAGGCCTTCCAGAAGTGCATCCGCTCCATGGAAATCAAGCGCCCGGGCTACGGGCTGCATCCCAACGATAAATGGCTGGAGTCCGCTCGCCGGGCCGATGCCGAACGAGCCGGCGATGGCGGTGGATGGATCGAGGCATTCGGGGCGGAGTCGCGGTCGTTCCCGCCGGTTCTCGGCGGAACGTCGCTTGGCGAACCGCCGGGCGATTTGCGAGAGCAGGCGTCTCGCGAGTGGCCCGTGCCCGACGAGATCTTGACCCAGAAAATCGCGACGCCCTGCCAGGGCCGGCTTTACTACATCCGTTACGCGCTGAAGTCGGGTTGGCCGGTGGAGCGAATCCACGAGCTCTCGCGAATCGACATCTGGTTTTTGGATCAGATGCGCGAGTTGGTCGAGTTCGAGGACCGTCTCCTGCGTGCCCCGGTATTCAACGGCTCCTCCAGCCCGCGGCTGACGCCGGAGTTCGTGGACGTTTTCCACGCCGCCAAAGAGCACGGCTACAGCGACGCCCAATTGTGCCATGCCTGGCGGCTGGACAAAGAGGCGTTCGAGAAACTCAAGGCCCAATTGGACCGACCCAAATTCAAGCTTGTGGACACCTGCGCAGCCGAATTTGAGGCCTATACGCCTTATTATTACTCGACGCGCGAGCGGCCCGTGGCGCGGGTGGTTCGAAACCCCGATGCCGCCGCGGAGCTGCGCCGGCATTACCAAACGCGTACCCGGGCGGAACTCGGCGAGGCCCTGCGAGGGCTGGACATCGAGGCCCCCTACCGCTACCGCGTGCTGGACGACGAACATCTGTTGGTCGAATTCCATGACGACGAGCTCCGCCTGACCCAGCGGCCCAAAGTCGTCATCCTCGGCGGCGGGCCCAACCGCATCGGGCAGGGGATCGAGTTCGATTACTGCTGCGTGCACGCGAGCATGGCCGCCCGGGAGATGGGGTTCGAAACGGTGATGATCAACTCCAACCCCGAGACCGTAAGCACGGACTACGACGTCAGCGACCTGCTGTTTTTCGAGCCCCTGACCCACGAGGACGTCCTGGGTATCTGCGAGCGGCTGCACGGCCGCGCTTTCCGCGGCGAAAACGGCGGCCTGCTGCGCGGCGTGGTCGTCCAGTACGGCGGCCAGACGCCCCTCAACCTCGCGGCCGGCCTGGCCGAGGCCGGCGTGCCAATTCTTGGCACTTCGCCGGCCAGCATTCACCAGGCCGAGGACCGCGAGTGCTTCACTCAAGTGGTCCACGAGCTGGGCCTGCGCCAGCCGCCCAGCGGCATCGCCTGTTCCCGGGCCGAAGCCGCCGAAGTGGCCGAGCGAATCGGCTACCCCGTGCTGGTGCGCCCCTCCTATGTGCTCGGCGGGCGCGGCATGCACATGTGCAATAATGTCGCCGACCTCGGTCGATACATCGACGGAGCCTTGCAAGCCAGCGACCGCGAGCTCCAAATTGACCGGGCCAACCCCATCCTAGTGGACAAGTTCCTGCTCGACGCAATCGAGGTCGACGTGGACGCCATCAGCGACTACGGCTACCCCGGCCGCGACCCAGCCGAAGGCCGCTGCGACATCTGCGGCATCATGGAGCACATCGAGGAGGCGGGCATCCATAGCGGCGACAGTTGCTGCGTGCTGCCGCCGTATTCGCTTTCGCCATCACAGGTAGACGAGCTGAAATATCAGGTCAAGGTGCTGGCCCGCAGGCTCAACGTCTGCGGGCTGATGAACGTCCAGTTTGCCATCCAAGGGCGTGTCGTGTACGTCATCGAAGTCAACCCACGTGCTTCGCGGACCATCCCCTTTGTCAGCAAGACCACCGGCGTGCCCTGGGCCAAGGTTGCGACGAAAGTCATGCTTGGCCAGTCGCTGGATCAGGCCTTGCAAGCCATGGGCTTCACCGACGTGCCCACGCCGCGGCATGTGTCGGTGAAGGTGCCGGTCTTCCCCTTCAAGAAGCTGCGCCGCGTCGATTTTGTGCTCGGGCCGGAGATGCGCAGCACCGGAGAGGTCATGGGCATCGATGAATCGTACCCCATGGCCTTTGCCAAGGCCGTCTCCGCCGCGGGGTGGCAGTTGCCCACCTCCGGCCGCGTGCTGGTCAGCGTCAACGACCCGGACAAGCCCCGCGTCGTGACGATTGCCCGAGAACTGCACGAATTGGGATTCGAGATTTTCTCGACCATTAAGACGCATCAGACCCTCGCGGAGCACGGCATTCCTTCGACGATTGTGTCCAAACACGCCCGGCAGCAGCATCCCTTCTTGCTCGAACTCATCCGCAATCGCAAGCTGGATTTGCTGATCAATACGCCGATTCATACGGGCAGCTCGTCGGAAGAGGGCCGCTGGCGCGTGGCCTCCATCGAATTGGGCATCCCGTTGATTACGACGCTAGCGGGCGCCCGGGCGGCCGTGGGCGCGATCCGCGCACTGCGTTCCAAGGGCATGCACGCCGCGGCTTTGCAGGATTATCTGAATGACGGCGCCGCGACGCGCGGCACTCCGAGCCGCGGCCTTCAGGCCGCGCGCATTCTCAGAGCCGCGGGTTTTAACCCGCGCGCGCTTTCCCAGCCGGAAGTCTCGACCGCGACCGCCGAGCCGCGGGCTTTAGCCCGCGCGAACTTTCCCAGTCACTTTGACGCGATGGAGCGACCATGATCTGCAAGCTGGCATTGGAAGATGGCACGGTCTTCACCGGCGTGAGCATCGGAGCCCCGGGCACCCGGACCGGTGAAGTCGTCTTCAACACCGCCATGACCGGCTACCAGGAGATATTCACCGACCCATCCTATTGCGAACAAATCGTGACCATGACCTTCCCGCTGATCGGCAATTATGGTGTCAATGCCGAAGACTTCGAATCCGCCCGTCCACACCTGACCGGCTTCGTCGTTAAGGAATTGCCGCTTCGGCCCAGCAACCATCGGGCAACCGCGTCGGTGGAGGATTTCTTGAAGGAACACGGCATCATCGGCCTCTCGGGCATTGACACTCGGGCGTTGACAAGGCGAACGCGCGTCCATGGCGCGTTGCGGGGCGCGATCTCCACGGAAATCAGCGATGACATCGAACTTCTTACGCGAGCTGGCTCCGCGCCCGTGATGGAGGGGGCCAACTTAGTCGACCGCGTGAGTCCAGCCAGAATCGAAACCTGGTCGCAACGCTCCCTCCTCTTCCCCCTTGGCAAGGGGGACGACAGGTGGTCAGCGGGGTGGCATGCGTCCGCCGCAGCGGACCCCTGCGGTTCCCAAGCATATGCCAACGGCTGTCACCTCGTGGCTATCGATTGCGGCATCAAACACAATATCCTCCGTCATCTGGCCCAAACCGGCTGCCGCGTGACCGTCGCTCCGGCCAAGGCTTCGGCGGCTCAGATCCGCGACCTGTGCCCCGACGCCCTGGTCGTCGGCAACGGCCCCGGCGACCCGGCCGCCGTGGGCGAAACCATTCAGCTATTGCGGGAGTTGCAGGGCACGCTGCCCATCTTGGGCATTTGTCTGGGGCATCAGATGCTGGCCCTGGCCCTGGGCGCCAAGACCTACAAGCTCCGCTTCGGCCATCATGGGGCCAACGTGCCCGTGCTGAATACATGCGCCGACCGCGTGGAGATCACCAGCCAGAATCACGGCTTCGCCGTGGACCGCGAGTCGTTGGAGCGGGCCGGCGGCACGGTGACGCACGTCAACCTCAACGACGGCAGCGTCGAAGGCTTCCTGCACGCCGACCACCAAGCCCTGGCCGTGCAGTTCCACCCCGAAGCCAGCCCCGGCCCTCACGACGCCGGCTACCTCTTCCACCGCTTCGCTGAGGCCGTCAAATCCAAATCCCCCTTCGCCTTTTCCTTGCTCCAATAGCGGCGCAGCGCCGTCAATTTCATCATAAATCGCAAATCCGCGGCCAAGCTTTGATCGGCATGGTTTCTGTCAGTTACAACATCGCCTTCCGGATAGCGATTTACCCCCCCCCGAGAGGGGCGGCGGATCGTTACAATGCAGACATGCGGTTTTCACAGATAGGTGATTGTCCATCAGGGCATTCTCTTGGGGCCCTTTTACTTCATGCGGCCCTTGCTGTATGCTTCATCCCGGCGTGTAGCTTGGCCAGTCCACCTCCCAAGGAACTTCCCCCTGAGGAAAGAAAGCAGGATTCTACCATGACAACGAAAACCGAATCCCAACACACCAATCGGCTCATCAAGGCCACCAGCCCGTACTTGCTTCAACACGCCCACAACCCCGTGGACTGGTACGAGTGGGGCGAAGAGGCCTTCGAGAAAGCCCGCCGCGAGGACAAACCGGTATTCCTGAGCATCGGTTACGCGGCCTGTCACTGGTGCCACGTGATGGAGCACGAAAGCTTCGAAAGCGAGGAAATCGCCGCGGTCCTCAACGCCGGCTTCGTGAGCATCAAGGTCGACCGCGAGGAGCGGCCCGACCTCGACGAAGTCTACATGGCCTACACCCAAGCCCGTACTGGACATGGCGGCTGGCCGATGAGCGTGTGGCTCACCCCCGGCGGCGTGCCCTTTCTGGCCGGCACGTACTTCCCAAAAGGGCAATTCCGCCGTGTTTTAGACCAGATCCGCCAGACGTGGGTCAACCAACGGGAGCAAATCACGGCCGGTGCCGACAGCGCCCAGGCGTTTTTCAGCGAGTGGTCGGCGTCCCAGAGCGCCGCCGGTGTGCCGGCACACGCCGTTGTCGATCACGCGGCTGGGCAAATTGCTCGGGCCTTTGACCGCAGGCTGGGGGGCATCTCCGGCGGCGGGCGGAACAAGTTCCCGCCCAGCATGGCCATGGAGCTGCTGCTTCGCGTGTACCGGCGGACCGGCGACAAGGATCTTCTCGAAGCAGTGGAAATCACCCTCGATCAGATGGCCCGAGGCGGCATTTACGATCACTTGGGCGGCGGCATCTGCCGCTACAGCACCGATCCCGAGTGGCTCGTGCCCCATTTCGAGAAGATGCTCTACGACCAGGGCATGGTCAGTTCCATCTATCTGGATGCCCATCAGATCGCCAAGAAGCCCCAATATGCCCAGGTCGCCCGCGACATCTTCGAATACGTCACCACCGACTTGCAATCGCCGGAGGGCGGGTTCTACTCCAGCCGCGACGCCGATAGCGAAGGCCTCGAGGGGGCGTTTTATATTTGGACCGTGCATCAAGTCCGCGACGTACTGGGCGAGGAGGACGCCCGCCTGTTTTGTGCCTACTACGACGTGACCGAAAGCGGCAATTGGTTCGAGAGCATGGGACACGCCCCGGCAGGCCCAAAGAACATTTTGCACGTGCCCAAGCCGCCGGAGGTGTTTGCAAGGCTGCACAACCTGAGTGTGGAAGAGCTTGACCGCCGCCTCGCCGAATGGCGAAAGAAGTTGCTGGCCGCCCGGGCCAAACGCGTGCCCCCGGGCCTGGATGATAAAATCCTCACCGCCTGGAACGGCCTGATGATCGCCGCCCTGGCCAAGGGTGCCCGCGTCCTGGACGAACCGCGCTGGGCCGAAGCAGCGGCAAAGGCGGCCTCCTGCGTCCTGGACCGCATGCGCCGCGACGGCCGGCTGTTACGCACCTATCGCAAGGGCGAGGCACGCTTGGCCGCCTACCTGGAGGACTACGCCTTTTTCATCGAGGGGCTGCTTAACCTCTACGAAGCCGCCTTCGAGCGGCGATGGCTGGACGCCGCCGTCGAGCTCAACGACGTGCTCATCCAATACTACGACGACGAGTCTGGCGGCGGGTTCTTCTTCACCGCCTCGGATGCGGAAAAACTGGTGACCCGCACTAAGAATCCGCACGATTCGGCTATCCCGTCAGGTAATTCCGTGCAAGCTCTGAATCTGCTGCGACTGGCCGTTCTGCTGGACCGCAAGGACTACCGCGAAAAGGCCGAGGCCACCTTCCGCGCCTTCGCCGCCGAGGTCGCCCGGATGCCTTACGCCTACGAGCGGCACCTCTGTGCCCTGGACTTCTACCACGATCGCGTGAAGGAAATCGCCCTCATCGGTGACGCCGCCTCGCCCGAATTGAAAAGCCTCCTACGCACAATCTATGACCGTTACCTACCCAACAAAGTGCTCGCCCACGCCCCAGACAAAACCGACAACCCGCGCATCCCGCTGCTGAAAGGCAAAGGCCGGATGAACAACCTCCCCACGGCCTATGTCTGCGAACACTACACCTGTCAGCGCCCGGTCACGTCCCCCAGCGACCTAGCCGTCCAACTCACCCCGCGGAAATAGGGTGCGACGGCATCCTCTATCTCGCCGAAAAAAGAAAGTGCTACCATTTTACCCGATTCTACGGCCCTGGGCCACCAGAAACTTAACCGCCTGCGTCCTAACGTGCTATCCTCTTGAACTATGAAAGTCGCCCTGGTGGAAAAGCAACAATGAACGTGTCCATCCATCCGCACCTGGAGGATTTCGTCGAAGACCAGGTCAAGACCGGCGCCTACCCCAGGGCCGATGACGTGATCAACGGCGCACTTTTGATCCTCAAAGATTACGAAGATGAATTGATACCCAAGAACCCCGCCGAGCTCGAGGCCCTCCGCCGGAAGATCGCGTTAGGCATCGAACAACTCGATCGAGGTGAAGGCACGCCGTGGAACGTGGAGGAAATCAAGGCTGCCGGCCGCGAGCGTTTGGCCTCCCAAAAACCCAAGCCCTGATGGCCGAGGTCAAGTAGGCCAGTCGAGATGAGATCGCTAAGGCTTTGTGCATAAATAACAGCTTCAACTGGTGGGCTGTGGAGCGATGGTGTAGTTCCAGTCGCCGTGGAAGGCGTGTCGGGTGAGCTTGATGGCCGCCAGTTCGGCGTCGGTGATTTT
>Ga0187892_10001059_pt1 | contig 66591 bp, 58 predicted proteins | sample MA1701073metaG_FD_139345 | JGI IMG/M metagenome (GOLD analysis project Ga0187892, IMG submission 139345) | Bio-ooze microbial communities from a basaltic lava cave in the Kipuka Kanohina Cave System on the Island of Hawaii, USA - MA170107-3 metaG ... | reverse complement strand
CTCGACCGCGACAATTGCTGGCTCGAAGGCGAAGGCCGACGACATCGCCAGCGGCCGGGTAATCGTGTTGGGTAGCAACTCCGTGCGGGGTAGCGTCAACACCGATTCTCCCAGGTGCTTCTGGACGAAGAAGGGGCAGCTGTGGGAGAACTCGTTCAAGACAGCCACCGGCCAGACCGTGATCTACACTGAGAGCGTCCCTGGGAAGCTCTGCCCGTCGAAGGACTCACCCACCGGGTGGGTGAAGGTCGCCGGCGGTAAAAGCGGCATCCGGTGCAAGAATCCGGCTAAGGTCGGGTACATGCCCGGTCGCCACATTACCGGCCGGGTGATCTTCGTGCAGAACTTCAACCTCAAGATCAACTTGACCGTCAGTGCCCACGTCAAGGTCTGGTGCAAGGCCCAGGCAGCTGGAGCAACGGCTGAGGCCTCGGGCGAGGGCAGGGCAAGGTCGCGGGTCCGCATTTTCCTGCGGGCGTTCATTCGCTCCAAGGGAAACACTGCTGGTGGCGTCTATGCCGATGTGCTTACAAAGGCAACGGCGTTCGCAAGTGCCGATGCCAAGTGCATCGTACAGCCGCCGCCTCCTCAGCCTCCGGCTCCTCCGAGTCCGCAACCTCCACCTCCGTCTCCTCCGCCGGGACCACCGAAGCCTCCGCCACCGCCTCCTCCGGCGCCGGTTGGGTGCAGCGTCAATCTCATCCTGCAGAAGGATGGGAGAACCGTAGACGCATCCGTCACAACCAGCGGACCGGTCGCTTCGGCGACCATCAGCTGGGGTGACGGTACGTCATCGTCCGGGACGTCCGGCCGCCACTTCTATACGGCGGACGGAACCTGGACAGTGACGGTGACTGTCACCGGCGACAAGGGCCAGACGGGGACCTGCACAGCGCAGGTCACCACAAAGGCGGACTCCGGTCCGCCACCGCCTCCGTAGTCGGTTTAGGGGCCCCGCGCGAATTCGCGCGCGGGGCCCCGCCTCTTAACTTAAAGCTCAATAACTATCTAGTTTGCTTGCAATAGTTAACTAATTTCGCTTTTTCGAAAGGAGAATATCAATGCGTATATTCACTAAACGAAAAGTCGGTCTTATGGGCCTGGGTTTGGCCACTGCTTTAGCCGTCAGTGCTGTAGCTTATGCCGCAACCTTCGGTCCTTCGCGACCAACTTTCACTTGGCTGAATACAGCCAACTACATTACGTTCAACTCAATTACTGACAACCCCACATGGGGCGACGAGCGCTTTGTCGTAAAGGCCCGCGATGCCAGCCTTGGTTCAAGCGCCAACTCAACCAATGTCCAAGTAAAGGACGGCCAGGAGCTTCTGGTCACCACCTACTTCCACAACAACGCTGCAGCTAACCTAAATCTAGTTGCTAAGAATACCCGTGTTCGGGTTGCTCTGCCATCTAGCGACAGCTCTAGCCAAAGCATAAAAAGCCACATCACTGCCGATAATTCCAATCCGTTGGAAGTTTTCTCGACCGTTGATTTAAAAGGCACTGAGAACTTCACCCTGGACTACATTGAAGGCAGTGCCCAGTTGAAAACCAATAAGGTGACTACAGCGCTAAGCGACGCAGTCGTTTCTGGCGGTGTTCTAGTTGGCACCAACGGCCCTGACGGCAATGTGCCGGGTTGTGGTGAGTTCAGTGGATACGTTACTTTCAAAGTTAAGGTGATTAAGAAAGTCACTCCTCCGCCTAAGCAACATAAGTTTGCTTGCGATGCGCTGGATGTAAAGAAAATCGATCGAACTAAGTTCGACTTTACAGCCCGAGCTTCAGTTGAAAACGCAGTGATCCAAAGCTACGTTTTCACAGCTAAGAACAGCGCAGGAAGTGTTGTTGACACCAAAACTGTCACAACCAATGCGCTAAGCTCTGTTTACCAGTTCAACCAATCTACAGCTGGAACCTACACAGTAAGCGTAGTTGTTAACACCGACAAGGGCAGCACAGCTGTTAGCAACGTCTGCACCAAGCAAGTCACAGTTGACGCTGAGCCGGTTGTTAAACCGGAAGTTACCCCTACACCTACCAAAGAACTTCCAAGCACCGGTGCCGGTAGTGTAGTTGGCCTGTTCGCTGGCGCAAGTGCGCTGGGAACAATCAGCCACTACCTGTTCCGACGCTACCGCTAAACTGACCTGCCGGGTCGGCCTGCTTTCTGGCTGAGCCAGAAACTCCGCCGACCCTCTTGGCGCATAGCTTCGTTGCCAGCTCCGGTACTCACTCGATGTATTGTCAAAATACACCTCGTTAGAGTTCCTCGCTGTCGCCTCGCTCTGCATCCAAACAGGCAGTTAGCGTAACGCTAAGAAAAATAACAGAGAAGGTCATCAGTTGCCAAATCTGTCAAATTGTGCTAAGTTTAGGTTACAGAAAGAGCACTGACTGACCGCTCTCCTAAAACAAAAATAATCAACTAACCCTCGCGTGTTTATGAGGTGGGAGCGCGGGGGTTTTTTGATTCCTGCTACAAGGTTTAACCTTGTAGCATTAGCTGTTTGCGAGCATCTTCTCAATCTGTTTCAGGTCTCTCCTTACTGACCGATAATCATCAACGAATGAAGCATAATCACTTTTCTCATCTTCGTGCAAGCCTAATATTCTTTTGGGATTAATCCACTCAGCTCGCTTCCCGCCCAGGTAAAAAGGCAGGCTAGAGTAGGGGTAAGTTTTGTAATTCTTGCCGATATCCTGCGGATTTAAGTGTATATATCTACTTATATGCCAGAGGTAAGCATCATTATGTATCATGCTTGCCTTGTAGGAGGTTTCGAACAAAACACCACGCCGTTTATGTTTCTTGTTGAAATAAAGACTGTAGGCTGTCATTAAGCTATGCATAAGTCGGGGCAGGCCCAGACTATTCCTGTTATAGATTAATAAGTGGAAGTGGCTGGGCATTAAACAATAGGTGAGAAGTTCAATATCTTTTCTGTAGTGCGGGATTGTCCGTCTTACATCATCTTTCGCAGGCTCTTTGGACAGGTGTTTCTTAAGCTGATTTAAAAATGCGGAAGCGTCATCCTCACTAGTGAATACATCCTGGCCAAACACACCTCGATTATAGACATGGTAATAGCTTTCAGGAGCATATTGCTTCGTAACATTTCGCCTTGGCATCTGCTACAAGGTTAAACCTTGTAGCAGGGGAGTGTCAACAGGGAGAAAGTGTAGTAAAATAAGCCGGTTATGGCCATGTTAGGGCCCCTTCGTCTAACGGCTAGGACACCGGGTTTTCATCCCGGCAACAGGGGTTCGATTCCCCTAGGGGTCACCAGAATTTATGCTTAAATAAAAAAAGCAATTTACAAATCTCAATTATCTTTTTTCATTACAGCTATGCTAAAGTGAGCATAACAGTTACAAAAATACAAATATGCAACCTCAAAATTCCGAACAACTACCTGAACAGCCCATCAATCCCGAAGATTCAGCTAATCAAAATGTCGGACAACCATCTGATCCCGCAGCACCGTCTGTGAATACTGCAAAAACAAAAGTAGCACTTCCACCGAACAAGTCTAAACTCGGGAGGTTATTATTCATTTTCCTTGCAGTTGCTAACGTAATCACAATTGTTCTCCCTTTGGCAAGACTTCTTTGGGAAATTAAACAAGCTAATTCTGGTTATTCTGGTACTGAATATGTGGGCTTTGCTTTATTGCCTCTTTTATTTGCTGGCATTTTCGTGGCCGCTATTAACATCTTAACTATTAGTTTTTACCTTTATAAACATAAACCAAAGCGTCTAATGATGTGGCTTAGCTTAATTGTCTGCCTACTATCACTAGGATATTTGGTAAAATTTGGACTACCAATTTACCATTCGTACTTTGAATTAAAATCTTATCGTGAAACGGGCGGTCAAGAAGCGACTATAACTCGTGAACAGACTATATCTGATATTAACTCATGTAAGTTGATTGAACTTAAAAAATTAGAAGGTACTCCTCCTAGGCTTGTCATAAAATCGCAAGGGTTAGAGCCACCTTTGGGTGATATTAAATATGCAGCTAGTAAAGATTGGGATGTCTTGAAAGCTGCTGTCAAGTCTGCCCCTGCCAAATGCAATTACGGTAGCTTGACGGTTTTGGACTTTAAGAGTGGAGCCGGTAAGCAAGAAATTGACATACAAAAAGCGACTGAGATACTAAACTCCTGCGAAGGAGTAGACTTTTACTACGGAGACCAAACGGGCAAGGTTCCCTTTTCAGAGGGTGGCAGTAATAGTAACGACATAGTTAGAATAGACGCTGAGCATTCAAGTACGGGTATTGTATTGCGCCTGTCTCAAGGTCAACCTGCTGCCATACATGTTGCGGACAGAGAGGTGGCTCAAATGTTACCTATTGCTAAACAAGCAAGAATTAACTGTAATCGCAACTCCAGTATTTGGTACAAAGAGGGTATTGACAAAAGCTCTTTATAACCGAGGATTCGATAACTATCACTTATAGTACGACAGTGGTTAATTTGCGTATCTCGTTCACTATCTGCCACATAGTTATCAGTTCACGCTTAATTTGATTCCAGTTCGCCCCTATCAAGCTCACCACGCAAAAGCTCGACCTTTTTGACAAGAACCTAGCTATAAATTTTTCTGCTAGGTTCTTTGTCTTTATTGTCGGCTTTTGCTTTTCCCCAAGCTTTATCCTCAAAGCTTGGGGGACCCTGGAATTAGAACGATAGTTTTGCCATACTTATCAGATAGATGATACGAGGTGGGGTGAGAGACTTAAACCAGCATTTACCGTCGGGCCTACAACTGCCACACACCGGTTGTAGCGCTTATTTTGCCCGTCAACGTACCACTAAGGTACGCTTCCTCACAAGAATAAACACTACACCACAATATGCTGGCAGTTTCGCCACGAAGGAAATGCTGGTGTAAGCCTCATGAATAAAAAAACGCTCAAAGACATTGACCTAAAAAATAAACGCGTACTTCTGCGTGCCGATTATAACGTCCCTGTCAAAAATGGCATCATTACCAACGATTACCGGATCAAGCAATCTCTGCCAACAGCCCGGTACATACTCGAGCAAGAAGGTTCCAGCCTGATCATTATCTCCCATCTAGGAAGACCAGGCGGAAAACCCGACCACGCCAGCAGCTTGGAACCAGCCGCTACCCATCTTGCCGATTTGCTTGGCAAGCCTGTTCGTTTTGTATCTGACTGCGTGGGCGAACAAGTCGAAAGGGCTGTCCAGAACCTTAAAGCCGGGGGAATCATGATGCTGGAAAATCTTCGCTTCCATGCCGAGGAAGAAAGCAACTCGTCAGACTTTGCTAAGGCTATTGTTGATGCAACCGGGGCTCAAGTTTTCGTACAAGATGGTTTTGGGGTAGTGCATAGGGCTCATGCTAGTACTGAAGCCATTGCCAAAGCATTACCTTCGGCAGCTGGGCTGTTACTAGAAAAAGAAGTAGAGACTATTGCCAAAGTCATGAAAGAGCCTGAACACCCAATGGTAACGGTGGTAGGTGGTGCCAAGATATCCGACAAGGTAGAGGTGCTGAATCGCTTCATTGACCTTGCTGACTGTGTAGCAATTGGCGGGGCGATGGCTAACAGTTTTTTGGCAGCCGCAGGGCTAAAAGTCGGGAAGAGCCTGGTAGAGCCGGAAGCGTATGATACCGCACGGGAAATTATGCAAAAGGCCAGCCAAGCAGAGAGGCAGCGACCGTTTAGCTTTCTAGTTCCAGTTGATGTGGTTGTATCAAAGAATATGGAGGGCAAAGCGCCAGCTCGTATCGTCGACCTAACAAACCAGGCTATAGCGGATGTTACCTCATACCCAAAAAAACCGGACCCGGTGGCATTCGAGGTCAAAGAGGACGAAATGATTCTAGACATTGGGCCGGTCAGCTCTGGGTATATTGCCGGGGCAATAAGGCTCTCTAGAACCGTTATGTGGAACGGAGCAATGGGAGTAACTGAAACAAAGGGAATAGCTGGTGCGCACGCCCCGTTCTCGCACGGAACCCGGACGATAGTAGATGCCATGATTGGCGCAAGCCGCCAGCATGCAAACCGGCCCTTCACCTTTATTGGTGGCGGTGATACGGTGGGTTATGTAGAAGAGCAGGGACTGGTTGATGAATTCGGCCATGTCTCTACTGGCGGGGGTGCCAGCTTGGAACTAATGGGAGGCAAGAAGCTGCCCGGCATTGAGGCATTACAAGGCAAATAAAGTACAATAAACTAAAGAGAAAATAACCTAGGTGGGTATGCACAAAAGCACTATAAGAAAAACCTTCGGTCTTTCTCATCGCGCCGGGTGCGGAATGAATCCGACACTCGGGCTGCTCTTTTCCCTTGGCTACAGGAGGACCAATTGAGGAAAATTCTTATTGTCGGCAACTGGAAGATGCACTTGAATGCCAGCCAGGCTAGCCTGTTGGTGCATCGTTTGCACGAGCGCATCAAAATCCACCGAGACGTAGAAGTAGTTTTGGTCCCACCGATGCTTACCCTTCAACCCCTTAGCGTACAGATTGATCGCCGCAAGTTCCGGCTAGCCGCCCAAAACGCTTACTTTGCCGATGAAGGAGCCTTTACAGGAGAAGTAAGTTTCACCATGCTACGGGACCTGGTTCATTATGTGATTGTCGGGCACAGCGAACGCCGGCACATCTTTAACGAAGATTTTGATATGATTCGCGACAAAGTCGCAGCCGCTGTACGAAATGAAATCACCCCGATTTTGTGCGTTGGCGAGACCAAGCACGAGCGCCACCAAGGCGAGACCAAACAGGTGTTACACGACCAGCTGATGACTGCTCTACACGACCTAACTGGCCGGGAAGTCCGGGACATGGTAATTGCTTACGAGCCCGTTTGGGCCATTGGCACTGGTGATATCGCTAAGCCTGACGAAGCTGCTGAATCTATACACTACATCCGTTCTTATGTGCACGACGTTTTTGGGCCTAAAGCTGCAGCGAACCTGCGGATACTATACGGAGGCAGTGTAACTCCCGAATTTATCCGTAGTTTTCTAGATGTGAAGGGCGTGGATGGCTTTTTGGTGGGTGGAGCCAGCCTCAATTACCATAGTTTCGCAGGCATTGTAACCGAGTCGTTTAATTGGCAAAGGGAAAAAGGGGAAATTTAAATGGATCCCGTTAGAAGCTCAGCAAACTCAACACGACACATAGCGTCTGAAACGCTTATTCATCGTCAAACGTTAACCAATCAATATAAGGAAAGTGAGTTCTAACGGGATGGATAATCGAGTTTTTGATATTTCAAAACCGCACCATAGCCGGCCCGATTCTACTGGCAAACCGGTGATAGTTGGCCATCATCCGCAAATGACCGACCCGATGGTTAGAGAACATGCTCCCGATCACCCATTATCGCATCAACCTGCAGGTAGCAGCATGGAACCACTTCTACCTATTGGGCATATGCCGCCGACTCATACCGCTCCGCCTATCCCGCCAGTTGACAATTTTATGGAACAACCGCAAACAGTTGCCCCTCCGCCTCCGCCAGCCGGCGGACCGGAAGTTCCACCTCAGCCAACTCCCCATAACCCATTAACCCAACCTGGTGGACCAACCCACCCACCGGTGGCCACTCATGCCGAGTGGCATCCGGATAAGAGCTTGCCAATCCCAGCACACCCCGCTCACAGCGCTGTCAGCCGGGGCCGAAGTAAAAAACTTCCTGCAGTTGTATTAGCGGTGGCTATTGTCCTGATGGGCGCCTATGCACTAGTTGATGCTGGAGTAGTTGGCGGTAACATTAATTTGCCATTTCATATTTTCAATCAAGACGAGGCGGTTGACACCACTACTCTTCCACCAGTTCGCACTGCTGACTCAACTAGCCTGCCAGCAGGCTTTACGGCCTATAAGCTAGCTGATAATGACTTAAGCTTTGCTTACCCGACCAACTGGGGCGCACCATCAGTGAACGGCGAACAAGGCTATACCAAACGGGGTGGGACCAACCAAGCAAATGGCGTATATGCGTACGTTCTTAGCTTCGCCACTAATAAGGACGTACAAGTTGTGCTCACTTCTGCCCAACACCTACCTCCGGCCCGAGCGTTAGCATTCTACGATTTCCAACAGTGGTGCACGGGCACAGCCGACGCAAAGTTCTATAAGGAGATATTGCGTTTCTCGTCGACTGACGGTGTTGATACACCAACTACCGTAACTTGTGACCAGGGACCGTTAGCGGATGCTCAAAAACTAAATGACACGACCATTATCCAGGCTAAGACCACCAACCCCGACGGCTCACTGCTAGGTGATCTCTACACCATGAACATGACAGATAATGACTGGCCGGCTTTGCGGGTCAAAGACGCTACCTCCACGAATGGCGAGGAGATAAAGAAGCTTCTAGTCACAGTTAAGAATTAACCGGCAAATATAAGCCGATAACACCGGTAGTCTTTGCTACAATTGATAGATGGTAAAAGGGAAGTCGGTAAGTGCTGGACAGGGGTTGTTCAGGGGTCTGAATCCGGAGCAAAAAAGAGCCGTTGAGTCCACCGATGGGCCCTTGCTGATATTGGCTGGTGCTGGCAGCGGTAAGACTAAGACCCTAACCCACCGCATCGCATATCTGCTAACTACTGGTAAGTCCACACCCTTTAATATCCTTGCGGTTACCTTTACTAACAAGGCCGCCGGCGAAATGCGAGCGCGGGTGGCTGAGCTAACCGGCAACAGAGCTGATAACCGGGCTTTTATGCCATTCATGGGCACCTTTCACTCGATCTGCGTGCGAATACTACGTGTGAGTGGCGAGGCTATTGGTATTGCCAGAAACTTCATAATTTGGGACGAAGCCGACCGCCTAGCAGCTGTAAAACAGGCCAGCAAAGAACTTCGTATCAACGACAACAAGTTCCCACCACGGCTACTAGCCTCGATGATCAGCAGCGCCAAAAATGAAATGGTTACGCCCGAGCAGTTCGCCCAAGTCTCCGAGGGGCCGCTTGGCCAAGCGGCAACCAAGGTGTTTAAGGCTTACGAAAATTTATTAGTCCAGTCCGGGGCTCTGGATTTTGATGATCTTATCGGTCGCACCGTGGAGCTGCTAGCTAGCGAAAAAGCTACCAGCGAGAAATGGCAAAAACAATTTGATTACGTGATGATTGATGAATATCAAGATACCAACTCCGCACAATACCGGCTGGTAAAGTTGCTGACCGGTCTGCACAGCAACATTGCTGTGGTGGGTGACGACTGGCAAAGTATTTACAGCTGGCGGGGAGCTGACTTTAGAAATATTCTAAATTTTGAAAAAGACTACCCGAATGCCACAGTTATTAAGCTAGAACAAAACTACCGCAGTACAAAAAGTATCTTAAACGCTGCTCACAGTGTGATTAGCCACAACCGGAACCGCAGTGAAAAAAAGCTCTGGACGGCCTCCGGCAGCGGGCAGCCGGTGCAAGTCGTGGCTGTTGGCAACGAACGCGATGAGGCCGAGGCCATCGCCCGCCAGATACAGAATACTGTGGAAGTGCCAAAAGGCTACAGCAATTTTGCGGTACTTTACCGAACCAACGCCCAAAGCCGTGCCCTGGAAGAGGTTTTTATGCGCCGCGGCCTGCCATATCGGATTATCGGCGGGGTACGATTTTATGACCGTAAAGAAATCAAAGACATCATGGCGTATTTACGGTTGATATACCAACCTGAGGATCTCATCAGCTTTGAGCGTATCGTAAATGTGCCAACCCGCGGCCTAGGAATTAAATCGGTAGCCACCTTTAACCAATGGCGTGATGAGCATGGCTACGGCCTACTGGAAGGCTTGGGGCGGGTGAACAGCTCACCAGGGCTAACCCCCAAAGCAAAAGCTAGCTTTATCTCGCTATATGATCTGCTCATTAGCTTTCGGGCGATGGAAGATGAACTTACACCAGGGCAGCTTATCGATAGCTTGGTGCGCCGCATCAATTACTTGGATTACCTTTCTGATGGCACTCCTCAGGGCGAAGCCCGGATAGAAAATGTCCGAGAACTGCTAGGCGTCGCTTCTGAGCACGAAGCACCCGGCCTTGCCACCTTTATAGAGGAAGTAACATTATTAACAGACGCTGACGATCGCAATACAAAATCCGACAGTGTGTCGTTGATGACCTTGCACTCTTCTAAAGGCCTGGAATTCCCGGTGGTATTTATATGCGGCCTAGAGGAGACTATCTTGCCCCACAGTCGAGCTCTGTATGACCAGTCCGAGATGGAAGAGGAGCGCCGGTTGATGTATGTCGGAATGACCAGAGCCCGCGAGCAACTTTATCTGACTTATGCCTTGCAGCGCACTCTGTATGGCGGCCGGTCCCATAACATCCCTAGCCGATTCCTATCTGATATGGACGTGGCAGGCACTGCTAGAGCCGGCGCCCCATCAGGGGAGATTTCAGTTGCCCCCGCAGAACCTCGTTATGTGCCTGATATTTCGGCTGGCGATGGCATAGAACACCAGATGTTCGGCAGGGGTATTGTGCTAGATTTGGATGGCGAAGTGGCCACCATAGACTTTAAGCAAGGTGGCACAAAGGTTATTAACCTGGCTTTCGCACCAATTGAGAAACTGTCATGATCCGAAGAATTCGCTCTGGCAAACTAACCCAACAGGTCCGTATCCGTGGCAAGGATAATCTAAAACGCCGACCGTGGCTGTTACCGGTGGCTGGGCTTATCCTGGGCGGCATCATTGTAGCCGGGGCACTACTAACCCAACAAGATAATCCCGATCTCAGGCCCAGTGACTCCCACGTCATATTCATTCATACCGGCGGCCGCACTCAGACCTTAACTTCTAAAGCGGCTACAGTAGGTGAGTTGGTAACAAAAACAGACTTAAATTTGTCTCCCCAAGACGTTATCGAGCCATCGCTAGACACCCCGATCGTAGAAGATAATTTTCGTATCAATATCTACCGTGCCCGGCCAGTCACAGTGGTTGATCGCGGAGTAAAAACGGTTGCCCTAACTGCCCAGAAAAGCGCTCGCATGGTAGCAAATGCCGCCGGGCTGGATGTTAAGGCAGAGGATATTGCCCGTTTTGAGCAAGGCGATATAGCCGAAAATATCATCGGTGAAAAGGTCGTCGTAGCCCGGGCTACGCCAATTCTGCTAAATCTGTATGGCGCCCAGCTGACTGCATATACTCAGGCTAAAACTGTCGCCGGACTGCTAGCTGAAAAGAATATCAAGCTTAACGAAGGCGAAAGCGCCCTGCCTGAACCCGAGACGCCTATTAGCCCAAACATGCAGGTCTTTATTTTGCGTGAAGGGGCTACAGTCACCACTGTAGAGGAGGCTATACCAGCACCGACCCAAACGGTGGAAGATAAATCCTTGAGCTTAGGGGCTATAGCTGTTCGGCAAACCGGCACCCCTGGTAAAAAAGTGGCGACCTACATAGTTTTTGACAATCCCCAGGCCCCTCGGCAACTGATACAGGAAGTTGTAATCCAGCCGGCTGTACCTAAAATTCTGGCTGTCGGCGCTACTCGTTTCTCGGCATCACTTGAGGAGTGGCTATATCAGCTTAGAATGTGTGAGACGCGCGGAAACTATCAGGCCAACACCGGCAATGGCTATTACGGTGCCTACCAGTTTGCCGCTTCTACCTGGCGTTCACTTAACACTGGTTATGAAAACGCCCACTTGGCACCGCCGTCGGTACAAGACCGGGCTGTGGTAGCCAATACACTACGCTCATCCGGCGGCTTAGCTAGCCAGCATCCGGGTTGCTATAAAAAATTAGGGCTCTCTAAGTTCCCACCAAGCAATAATTGATATGAACGACTTACCTGCTCAACCGAAAAAATCTCTTGGGCAGCATTGGTTGTCAGATGAGAAAGCCCTGGCTTATATCACTAAGTTTTCGGGCGTTGGTGATAACGATGTGGTGCTTGAGATCGGACCAGGCCAGGCGGCATTGACCAAGCACCTGGTGGAGGCTGCTAGCAAAGTCGTGGCCGTTGAGCTGGATGACGAGCTTGCACCGAAACTGGCCAGCAAGCTGCCGGCCGCCAATCTTCAGATAGTTCATCAGGATATATTGAAGTTTGACTTAAAGTCCATGCCTAAAAATTACAAGGTGGTCGCTAACATACCTTACTATCTGACCGGCCATTTACTTCGGGCGCTTACGAACTCGGCCAACCCACCAACTTCTATGACCTTGCTGCTACAGAAGGAGGTAGCCCAGCGGATTGCGGCGGGTCCTGGGGGTATGAGCATCTTATCGGTTAGCATTCAGCTTAAATATGAGCCGCAGTTGGGAGAGGTGATTCCAGCCAAACTTTTTATCCCGCCGCCAAAGATTGATTCGCAGGTAATAAGACTTACGAAACACAACCCGGCGCCGTTTCCAAAGCTGGATGAGAAGAAGTTTTTTCGGATTGTGAGAGCCGGATTTAGCGCACCCCGTAAAAAACTCCGCAGTAACTTGGCTGGGGGATTGGGTATCAGTAAAAACGAAGCGGACGATATATTGGCGGCGGCTGAAGTTAATGGAGGCTTGCGGGCTGAGGCCTTGAGCCTTGCTCAGTGGCATGAGTTGTATATGCAGCTGTCAGTTAGAGCAGATTTTCGGTCGCTACTCCCCCGCCCCTAAAATACTTGACTAGTCAAGTATTTAGCTATACGCTTGGTAACATGAGCGCAAAAGATATGGTCGTTAAAACCAGCTTTCCTCCCCTGCTCCACTTGTCGTTTATATTACAACAAGTATCAGATGAACTCCTCCTGGACGAGGTGGGTGTAGGGCTTTCACAAGCTCGCATAATGAGCGTGCTGCATTTAGCAGTCCCCCGCTCTCAGCGAGCCGTAGCAGGGCAGTTAAGCCAAACTGAGGCCAATGTCAGCCGGCAACTAAGAGATATGAAGAAGCTGGGTCTAGTTGGTATTACCAAGAACAAAAAGGATGGTCGCCAAAAGGATGTAACCCTCACATCCAAAGGTTCCAGAACCTACCAAAAGGCCGAAAAAGTCTTAAAGAGCCAGCAAGGCAAGTTCTTAAGGCTGCTTAGCGGTAGTGAGGTTAAAGCCTTTGAACGGGCCGCACATAACCTCAGCGTCCAACACCACCTCAACCGCTAGTCTTGGCATTTGTTACCGTTTATGGTATAATGTTTTTACGGGGCTGAAATTTAGCTCGACGGTTGAACTTTAACAAGCTATACATGCAGGCCGGGTCGCACTGAACGTTATCCGGTGCAAACACAACAAACGCCAAAAACGTTTTGGCTACGATCGCTAACGCGTTCCGCGTACCAGCTTTAGTAGCTGTCAAAGCCTAAGAATTCAAAGGCTTTCCACTGGTATTCTGACATCAGATAAGAATTCGCCAGTGTCATATCATCTGATTGCGTTGAACTAGAGGTGGTCCGCCACTAGATTAACTAAGACCAACGGACTTTAGAACAGCCTGCTTTTGACCGTTTTATAGGACTGTTCTTAAGAAATTTCAAACGGTATAAGCCTGTAGTATGTAAGCTTGCTATCAATCGGACGTGGGCGCAATTCCCACCAGCTCCACCAAAAAGACATCAGTATTTAGCTGGTGTTTTTTTGATTAGGCTCGTTTTTTGAGCACAAGGCGCAAGTTGGCGATGTATTGGTGCGGGTTAAGAGCAGGATGGTCTCTGAGGTAACCAAGATGGAAATTGACAAAAGAGATCTGGTGGTTAGGCCATTTTTCAGCGTTGCCACGGTAAGCTGGATTAGTCATATAACTTGAGCTGGCTTTCAGGGAATTCAACTCTTCCACAATTTGGTCTTCGCTGACGCTATTTATAAATCCGTCCTGTTGATTTTTCCCCATCATCACCTATTATGCGCCCATTTACCAAAAGCTCCTAAGATATATTCTGCCGCCAGTCAAAGAGCTAAAGCTGTGGAAATATGCTTGACTAGTCAACCATCGAGGGGTATAACAGATGGCATGGTTCGTTGTCACAAGTTTGGCTTCATTAGCATTACGCTCGCTCGCGCGAGCTAGCGCTGCTTGCAGTCCAAAATTGTGAACTAGAACCACCTAAAAACCAAAAAATCAACCGGACTTGCAAAAGCAGCAAGTCCGGTTTTATTTTGCACCTTCCATGCCGCCCGGCCTGCTTGTCAGCGGAGCAGGCAACTCCGCCGGGCTCTTGGCGCATCGCGGCGTCAGTAACGCTCTGTCGCTCGCTCAAAGTACCCCATGTACATTTCGCTCGCTCCTCGCTACTTCCTTGCGCTGCATCCAAGCATGAAAGGTGCAAGGTTGTGGAAGGTACGATTGCTTCTCGTCTGCTGGGTTTAAATTATGCACCTAACGAACCCAGCAGGTGGGTAGCAAGACAGGCAGTCTCCGGACTGCCGGACCTACCCCAAGAAAAAAGCCTGATTGGTCTAGTGACGGATCGGGTCGTACCATCGCCAGTCGCAATCCAGCGACGGCAGAACAACAAGGAGGCGAGAGTGCAAACTCCGCGAGAGATGGCCGTGGATGCGGTTGCTTGCCGTGATAGCGGCAACCAATACGGGTATACCCAGTACCTGCTTGAGATGGAGGCAATGGGCCTCGACTCAACCGCAATCCAGGCCCTTATCGCAAGCGCCGGGAACCCCTCTAATGGGTCGGGCCCCCGTGACCCACGCCTGCCGATTCCCGAGGAGGAGTGGGAGCGACCTCGCTCCGGCTTCGTCCGCTGATCATCTGATCTTCGCGCCCAGCCCTGACCCTGCGGTCGGGGCTGGGCTCCTCGGCCCGCCTCCTTTTTACAACCCAGCAGTATGATTTGACTCTCCAGCCCAATCGGATTGGGATGGATGAAGACTCCGTTTTTTAGCAAACGGAAATCGCAATGACTTACTGCTGGGCTTTTTCAACTTATTGACTGCTGGCGTAGTTTTACCTAGGCTAAAGCTACGTGATGATTCTCCAAACAAAAAGGCTGACGGATACGCTGCTGCGCCGCGAAGTTGAAATTAATGCAGATGAGCTAGCCAAGGCCCGAGCTTATATCAAGAACTATTGGCCAAATCTGGAACGGACTCACCTGAAGGATGACGAACATCTGATCGGGATGCCTAACGCCTATCTGGTTCCGGCCGATGAACCTGGCAACGAATTTGATTTTAATGAACTTTACTACTGGGATAGCTACTTCATTGCCCAAGGCCTGCTAGATAAGGAGCATCAAAAACTGGTCGTAGGTACGTTAGAAAACCTATTCAGCTTGTTTGAGCGATTTGGAATTATCCCTAACGCCTCTAGAACCTATTTGACCAGCCACTCTCAACCGCCGCTGCTGACTAGCTACATATGGGATGTCTACGAGGCATATGGGCTGGATAAAGAATGGTTAAAAAAGGCTTTGGCTGTCGCCGACTCGGAATATCACACCGTCTGGATGGGCAAAGCCAAACCTAATTGGCGCCAAGTCCACGATGGCTTATCGCGCTACTTCGATATCAATATGCTAAGCGATTTAGCGGAGGCTGAAAGCGGCTGGGATATGACCCCACGTTTTAACCGCCGGGCACTTGATTATCTGCCGATTGATTTAAACTCCCTGCTCTATAAATACGAAGTGGACCTAGCACGGGGAGGCAGGGAGCTTGGTGATAAACATGCGGCAGAAATCTGGAGCCGGCATGCCCGCCAGCGCAAACAAACCATGAACAAGCTGATGTGGGATGACCTGCGTGGCCTTTATTACGACTATAACTTTGTTAAAGGTAAGCGGGGCACAGTAAGCTCGCTAGCTGCTTACTTTCCAATGTGGGCTGGGCTAGCAACCGATGAGCAGGCCAAGAAACTGGTTAAGAATCTTCGCCGATTTGAAAACCGCGGCGGGTTGGCTACTACTGATTCACCACCGTTTAGCAAAGTTGTTAACGGTGCGGTCCAGCTGATGCCGGGCGCGGTGCCGGTACAGTGGGCATATCCGAATGGTTGGGCGCCACTGCACTTTGTTGTCGTGAAAGGCTTGCAAAAATATGGTTATGACGACGATGCTCGCCGCATTGCCAGGAAATGGCTAAAGACCTGCCTTGATTGGTTTAATGAACACGGGGTTTTTCTAGAAAAGTACAACGTCGTTCAGCCGGGGAAGCCGCCAGCCAAGGGCGTCTACCCCTCGCAAACCGGCTTCGGATGGACTAATGCCGTTTTTGAGCGCTTCTGCCAAGAATTTATCGACAAAGACACACCACATTAGCCTGCCAACCAGCAGAGCTAGTTGCACCGCAATTGTTTTCGGCGCATTGCAGCGTCAGAGATTCCGCTGCTCACTCACTGTATTGGCAATACAGCTCGCTCTGCCGCTCATCTTTTCCTTGCACTGCATCCGAATGTGTCTCTGTCGCTGGCTACTGCAATCAGATATAATTCAACAGATGAGGAAACAGAGTGCCGGACTTCTAGTCTATAGAACGCAAAACGGAAAGCCTGAGGTGCTATTAGCGCACGTGGGTGGTCCGTGGTTTGCTAAAAAGGACGCTGGCGCTTGGAGCATACCTAAAGGAGAGATTGAGGAAGGCGAAGATCCACAATCTGTTGCTAGACGAGAGTTTAATGAGGAATTGGGCAAGAAGGTTCCAGAAGGCGAGCCAGTAGAACTTGGAGTAATTACTCAAAAAAACAATAAAGATGTGACTGCCTGGGCGCTTGAGGGTGATTTAGATGTGTCATCTATCACTAGTAACACCGTAGAGATTGAGTGGCCACCGAGGAGCGGTAAGAAACAACGGTATCCGGAAATAGATAGAGCCGGGTGGTTCAGCCTGGAAGAAGCCTCAACGAAACTCATATCCGCCCAGGTAGCATTTTTAGAAAGATTAGCAGAAAAACTTGGAATAGTTATCGAACCTGCCAGCGAGCCAGAGCAAGGTGAGCTAAAATTAGAGTAGTAATGGGAAATTTTTATATAACCACCTCTATTCCGTATGTGAATAGCGAGCCGCATATTGGTTTCGGTATGGAGTTAGTTTTGGCCGACGTGTTGGCACGCTATATGCGCCAGCGTAAAGTCCCCACTCTTTTTTCGACCGGAGCTGATGAGCACGGCGGCAAGATTGCCGAAAAGGCCTTGGAGATGAAGAAGTCACCGCAGGAGTTCGTGGATGAGATGAGCCAAAAGTTTCAACAGCTAAATAAACTACTCAACATTAGTAGCGATAGATTTATCCGAACCACCGATGGTAACCACGAAAAAAGAGCCCAACTTATCTGGAAGAACTTATCCAGCCATATCTACAAAAGTAAGTACTCAGGGTGGTATTGTACTGGTGACGAAGCATTTTTTCCGGAAAATGTCGTTAAGGCAAATAAGGGTGTTTGCCCAGCTCACAACCGGCCATATGAACAAATTGAAGAAGAAAACTATTTTTTTAAACTAAGTGAATTTAGCTCGCAGGTAAAAAAGCTAGTGGAGACCGATGAGTTAAAGGTCATACCGGAAACCAGGAAGCACGAAATCATGTCTATCCTATCCGGCGGCTTGGAGGATATAAGCGTTAGCCGGCCTAAGGACAAGATTGGCTGGGGAATTCCAGTGCCCGGTGATGATTCGCAGGTGATGTATGTTTGGTTTGAAGCGCTCATGAACTACATCACGGTGCTTGGCTACCCTGAGCACAGTGACTTCAAGCAGTTCTGGCCAGCCAACGTCCAGGTAATCGGTAAGGACATCCTGCGTTTTCACACAGCCATCTGGCCGGCCATGCTTATTGCTCTTAATGTTTCTCCGCCCAAGACTATTTATGTACATGGGTTTGTAAATATCGACGGCCAAAAAATGAGTAAAACTATCGGTAATGTAACGCACCCTAAAGATATCGTAGATAAATACGGCAGCGACGCTTTCCGCTATTTTTTCACCCGGCATATTCCCGGCAATGGCGACGGCGACTTCACCTGGGCTAGATTCGAAGCTGCTTACAATGATGAACTGGCCGATCAGCTAGGCAATGCCGTATCACGTACCGCTGCTATGATAACCAATTACCAGAATGGCCTGATTGGCGAAATACCGGACGCCAAGCATGATGTTGACGCCTACAGCCAAGCCATTGAAGCTTGCCGATTTGACAGGGCACTAGAGGAAGTCTGGGATCAGGTAAAGGGCCTAAACCAATATATTGATGAGGCCAAGCCTTGGGAAATCGCCAAGGCCAAGGACGAAGCCCATCTTAGTGAAGTGTTAGCTTACCAAGTAGCCAGTTTGCTGGAAATTTCCAGCCTGCTTGTTCCATTTATGCCCGAAACTGCCCAAAAGATCTACAACGCTTTCGGTAGTGGTGTATTAAAACCCCTTAAAACTTCGCTATTCCCGAAAAATAAACCTGAACTCGCTAAGCTTTAAGCAATGGACCTAATCGACAGCCATTGCCATCTTCATTTTAGTGAATACGACACTGACCTGCCGGAGGTTATATCAGCATCGGCAAGCGCTGGTGTTACGCGGATTGTTAACGTTGGCACCACCTTAACCGACAGCCAAAAAGCCATCGAACTGGCTAGCCAACAAACCGGTATGTGGGCCAGTGTCGGTGTGCATCCCAACGATGCCGGTAATCTGGCCAACGACCCGAGTGAACTCGAAGAACTGAAGTCCTTACTTAAGCAGCCAAAGGTGGTAGCAGTTGGCGAAATTGGCCTGGATTTCTACCACAACCGTACTCCTCGTGATGTCCAGGAAAAAATCTTGCGCCTTCAGCTGGAAGCTGGCCTGGAAGCCGGCCTGCCATTTATCTTCCATATCCGTGAGTCGTTTGGCAGCTTTTGGCCAATTTTTGATTCTTACCATCCGAATAGCCAGCCAATTAAAGGGGTCATCCATAGTTTTAGTGCTCCGCCCAGCGAGCTCGAACAAGTAATAAAACGAGGCTTATTTATCGGTCTGAACGGCCTGATTACTTATGCTAAAGATGAGAGTTGGCGCGAGTCCGCATTGCTGGCACCGCTGGATAGGATCCTGCTGGAGACCGATGCGCCATTTCTAGCACCGGCTCCGGATCGCCAAGCTCGTTGTGAGCCAAAGCATACCAAGGTGACGGCTGAATTTTTAGCTAAACTCCGGGGCGATAGCCTGGAAAACCTAGCTTCAGTAACATCTGCAAATTCGGCAAGCCTGTTTGGCTTGTCAGAAGAAAAGCTATCAACGTGAGCAAGAACATTTATCTGGACTACGCTGCGGCTACACCTCTCAGAAATGAAGTATTACGAGCCATGGAGCCTTACCAAAAAGGTTACTACCAGAATCCATCGGCAATTTATCTAGCTGGGCGTAAAACTCGCCAGAAGCTAGAAGAAAGCCGCGCTAAAGTCTCAAAAATACTTGGCGCTAAACCAGCAGAAATTATTTTTACCTCAGGCGCCAGTGAAGCCAATAACCTAGCTATTCAAGGTGTTATAAAGGCCCATCCAAGAGCCAAAGTTTTAATCAGTCCCTTAGAACATGATTCGGTGTACGCTCCAGCCCAGCAATTCAATCACGAGGTACTTGAAGTAAGTTCGGCAGGCATCGTTGATGTTAACCAAGTAGCTGTCAAGATAACTGATGATGTAGCCCTAATTAGCCTTATGATGATCAGCAACGAACTTGGAACTATACAACCTATTCGCAATATTGCCCAAGCGATCACTAAAGCCCGTGTCGATAGGCAGAAAAGGGGGGTAAAATTACCGCTACTACTGCATACCGATGCCGCCCAAGCCGGAAACTACTTCGACCTACATGTTAGCCGGCTAGGCGTTGATCTTATGACTATTAACGGCGGTAAGCTGCATGGCCCGAAGCAAAGTGGGGTGCTTTATGCAAAAGCTGGGACTAGGTTGGCGCCATTAATCTTGGGCGGCGGACAAGAGTTTGGCATAAGGGCTGGAACAGAGAGCTTACCGGCTGCCGCAGGCTTTGCCGAGGCGCTTTCATTAGCCCAAGAAGGCCGCAAAGAAGAATTGCAAAGAGTCGGGGCGCTAGCACATTTTTTTGCGACTAGATTGCAAAAAGCCCTTCCGTCATCTGTTGTAAATGGCTCACTGAAGCACACCACGCCTCACATACTAAGTGTGACATTCCCCGGTGCCGATAATGAGCGTTTACTCATGGGGTTGGATGAAGCAGGAATTCAGGTCGGTATGGGTAGCGCCTGTAGCGCCAGTTCAGACAAACCCTCCCGGGCCTTAGCTGCTATTGGGCTTTCGGATAAAGATATCCGCTCGACTCTTCGTTTTAGTTTTGGTCATACAACTACTCAAAAAGACCTATCGGCTACCGTGCATAGACTGGCGGATTTGACCAGTCGTAAACCGTAGTCAATTACTAGCGTTAGCGGTATACTAACAGATAACATGCAACAGCCGATAAGTGGGGTACGCTTACCTGCAACTAGCCGGCTGTTTATAGCCGGAGCTATGCTAATCGCTACATTTTGGGCCAGCCTTGGCTTGGCTCTGGCCCAAAGCTTCGTCACTGGTTTTAGTTCCAAAGAGGTGATCTCTCCCGGTTTCGTAGTAGCACTGGCTAAGAATTCTAAAACAACTGTGGAGCTTGTCCCCGGCACACACGACTGGCGCGTATACGGGGTGGTGGTAGATCCCTCTGAGGCCGCCGCAACCGTTGCTGAGGGTGGCAAGAACATCTTTGTTGCCACCAGCGGAAGCTATCCAATCTTGGTAAGTATAGAGAACGGGGTTATTGAAGCTGGCGACTACCTCTCCATCTCGGCAACCGACGGTATTGCAGCTAAAGCCACAGGCGGCCAGACACAAATTGTCGGCCGGGCACAAGAAAATTATAGCGGGACCAATGGCAGTATGATCACCCAAACAGCTACCGGTAATGCTATTGGACGGGTCTTGGCCGATGTCGCACCGGGAAAAAACCCCTTACGAATCGAAACCTTGGTGCCTGGGCCACTGCGTCGGGCCGCTGAAACCATTGCTGGCAAAAGTGTCTCGGCAGTTAGGCTTTATGGGGCTCTAGTGGTATTTGCCGCTGCTGTCCTTACCGCAACAATTGTTCTTTGGATTGGTGTTAGGACCGGAATGATAGCCATTGGTCGCAACCCGTTGAGTAAAAGCACCGCCATGAAAGGGCTAGCCCAGGTTCTGGTAATGTCGTTTCTAATTTTCGTCACTGGCATAATTGGGGTATATTTACTACTGAAGTTATGAACACGGGTGGGTTAATATTAGTTATTGGTTCACTGGCCGCCGCAACCGCGGCTTTCGTATGGGTAGCTATGCAGTTGGGCAAGGGTGCCAGCGGAGGAGGAAAAGGCAAGTTGCCTGGTGGGCAGCTAGATGAGACCGCCATAAAAGATGTCGAGCACATCTTTAACGACGAATTCCGAGAGGAGCTGCGCAACCGTGGGCGCTTGCACTTTGAAAAAGTCATCGGTGAAAACGCTATGTTTTTACAGCAAGATCTTCGCCAAACTACCACCCAGCTGAACGATTACATGAAGGCCGAGATTACCAAGACCCTTCAGGAAGAGTTCAAAAAATACGAGCAGTCCATAACCGATGCTAAGCAGCTGGCACTAGATTCCATAGAAAAAACAATAACCACCATTGAAGAGCAAAGAGTGTTCTTGCAAAAGCAGCTTCAAGGCCAGTACGAGGAACAAAAAACCCAAGCAATCGCTCGTTTTGAGCGTGAGATGGCCAATATTATTAACCACTACGTACTGCGAGCCATCGGTAACCAGATTGACCTGACTGATCAGTTGGAATACATTCTGGCCGAGCTGGAAGCTAACAAAAAAGCTATTGTCGAAGATTTAAAGAGTGGAATCTGATCATGGAAGCAAAGCAGGCCTTAATCCTACCCCCCTCAGTAGTCAGCCAGGTCGATGTTGCCAGATTAATGCGCGAGCTTAATGCACTGAGCGATTTTTTTATTAGTTCTCAGGCCCGACCGACCGGCAGCAACGTCGTCCCCCCTCGCCTATCACGGTCCTTGGATCAGCTGGCTCAGGCCAACAAGATCAACCTACTGGAAGAGAGTCAGCGTAAGCAACTCTATAACACACTTAACGAGATCATGGGTCGTGCCCCCCTAATCCATATAAGTTTTGCGTCCGAAGCCTCACCCAAGGCCCTAGATAAAATAATTGACTGGCTACGGAACAACATTCACCCCCAGACCTTGCTTCAAGTAGGCCTTCAACCCAACATCGCCGCCGGCTGTGTAGTCAGAACTCCCAGCAAAGTCTTTGATCTTAGTCTTCGCAACTATCTAAGGAGCCATGAACCTGATCTTGTCGCTCTAATTTCTGGAGCCGCTCGGCAATAGCTAAAAGATGGAAGCCGAATCAAAGCAACACTTTCAAAAAATCGTTGACGCCGGCAATCCGGTCGGTGAAATTATTGCTGTTGATCGCTTCTTAGTAACCCTGCGGGGCATGCAGCCCGTTAATGTGCACGCACCGGTGATTTTTGAAGATAGCAGCAAGGGCTTTGTCCAGCAAATTCTAGAGGATAAGTTGATAATCCTGCACCTAGGAACTAAAACCCTCAAAGTCGGTATGATGGCTGTCGTTCAAGCCAACCAACTAACGACCAAGGTCGGCAAGGGTTATATCGGACGAGTTATATCGACTTTAGGCGAACCGCTGGATGGCAAGGGAGCCATTGCTGGCGACGCTAGTTGGCCGGTCTTTAACTCTGCGCCGCCAATTTATGCGAGGGAGCTGCTAAACCAGCAGCTGGAAACGGGCGTATCGCTTATTGACGCGCTATTCCCAATAGTCCGCGGCCAGCGCCTGGCGCTGCTCGGGGAAAGTAAATCAGGCAAGTCAACACTGGCTACTCAGATAGCCATTAACCAGCGAAGCACTGACCAGATAGTAATTTACGTTATGATTGCCCGCCGCCGCAGCGACGTAGATATTCTGCTTACCCGCTTGGAAGAAAACAAGGCTCTCGACAAAGCTATCGTAGTTGTCTCGACTATTTTCGAATCGCTAGTTATGAGCTACCTAGCGCCATACGTGGGCTGTGCACTTGGAGAATATTTATGGCACGAGCTTGGCCAGGATAGCCTGGTGATTTACGACGACCTAACTACTCACGCGCATGCCTACCGAGAAATCTCACTACTAGCCGGCACTAGCCCTAGCCGTGAAAGCTATCCAGGCGACATCTTTCATGCCCACTCTAGTTTGCTGGAACGAGCCGGGCGGCTAAGCAAGAATAAAAAACATCTAACTACCATCCCCGTAGTTCTGGCTGACGGTGGCGATATCACTGGTTTCTTGCCAACCAACATCATGTCGATAACTGATGGGCAGTGGGTGCTAGATATGAACGTTTTTCGCGAGGGCTTAAGGCCAGCTATCAGTACGGGCTTAAGTGTTACTCGTGTGGGTGGACGCGGTCATAACGAACGGCAGCAAAAACAAAACGGTGACGCGATGATAGCACTAGCCCAAGCCGCCCAAGCTAAGGAGTATTCACAATTCGGTTCTGATCTGGAGCTGACCGCTCAAAAAAGCATGATCAGAGGTAGATATATGTATGAGCTTTTCACTCAAGCCCCTAACGAAACCCACAACTTATTGTCCCAGCAGCTTATGTTAGATGTTGTTTTGGGTACCGACCCGACGGTCGGGATCAATATTGCCGGCTTAAAACAGCGAGCAGATGAAGCCTCAGCGCTTATTAAAAAGGAAGAAGATTACGCACAAGTCCTAGAGAACTTGAAGGGCCAGTCTACACTGTCGGCAGCGACTCCCCCGAGCAAAGAAGAACCAGTGCCAGCACCGCAAGCGGCTACTGCACCAGGAGCAACCGATGAAGCAGCTAAGTGAGATAGCCAAGGAACGCGACCTTACAGCCACAGTTGTGGACCTGACCCGGGCTTTTGAGGGCATCTCCAGCATGCGCATTTCCAAGATTAAGGACCAGGTGGAAATGTCCGAAAGGTTCTTCGCTGAGTTCTGGCAAATCTACACCCAGATAAGGGTTGATGAACTGTTCCACTTCGGCCGGAGCCAGTCTGGCGCAAAAGTAATTGATAAAGAACTGATGATACTTATTACGTCAGAGGGCAGCTTCAGTGGCGATCTGGACCAACGACTTACAAGAGAGGCATTGCAGTACTACAAACCCGAACATAACGACATTATAATTATCGGCCACCACGGTGCCGTCCAGCTGGCCCAGCGCGGTGTGAAGTTCGTTAGAAATTTCAAACTGCCCAGCCGAGATATGAATATCAATACTGACCCTTTGATCGCAGAAGTCCAGAAATACGCCTCAACGGTTGTATTCTATGCGTCGTACGAGTCGCTGATGATCCAAAAAATTAAAATGATTACCTTAAGCACTGCGGTGGCTGAACGTGGTAAATCAGTAGCCTCCGGTGATGAGATTATTTCCGAAGTCAACTACATCTTTGAGCCAAGCACCTATGCAGTTATCGACCACTTGGAACGAACTATGATGCAGATTGCTCTATCGGAGGTCATTTTGGAATCCAAGCTGGCCCAGTACGCTAGTCGCTTTAAAGCCATGAACGTCGCTCACCAAAAAGCCGACGAAGCTCTGTCTGATTTAAAGTTGACCTACAATCGCACCAAGCGCTTTATTAAGGACGAGAGGACTAAGGAAATTATTAATGCTATGGAGAGCAGGTCGTGATGCAATCACTCCAATTATCAATTATCAATTATCAATTCACATTTATTTCTCATTTTTCATTTATCAATGCCGCTGCCTGGCAAATGGTTAATGGTAAATCAATAGCAAATGGCCAATGGTTAATGGTAAATGAGCCGACGCAAGGAGGCTCTTGATGGCAGGACTTGGCTACGGCTCCATACGCTCGATGCGCGGACTGCTGGTATACGTCCAGTTTGACAGCCCCGGTCCAGATATTGGCGAACTGCTGGTAGCTCGCAGCCCTGGCAAGGGGCTGCTGCTAGTGGAGAGTTTGCTGGAAAACAATACCGTAGCATGCTTAAACGTCACGGAAGATGATACGTTAGTAAAAAATATGTTGGCGGATAGGAGCGGCCGGGGTGTAGAAATACCGGTTGGCCAACCTATCATGGGGCGAGTGCTGGACGCACTGGGCCGACCGTTAGATGGCCAACCATTGCCGGACCCATCTAAGCTGACCTATAAAAGTGTGATGGAACCACCAGCCCGCAGCTCCTCGTTCAAAGCTGCTAAGCCTGAAGTTTTGGAAACCGGTATCAAGGTCATCGACTTTCTAACCCCCTTCATTAAAGGCCGAAAAATCGGCATTATTGGAGGCGCTGGTGTTGGTAAGACCGTACTGACAATGGAGCTCATAAACAATGTGGCCAAAACCGGTAAAGCGGTAAGCATGTTCGCCGGTATTGGAGAACGCATCCGTGAGGGACACGAACTTTATGACACCCTACGCGAACGCGACTTGCTAAAAAATACCTGCATGTTCTTCGGACAAATGGACCAAAACCCCGTGCAGAGGGTACTGGTAGGACTCTCCGCGGTTTCAGCTGCCGAGTATTTCCGAGACTCGGAGAAGAAAGACGTACTGTTTTTTGCCGACAATATGTACCGCTATATCCAGGCCCGCAATGAACTATCTACCATGTTGGCGCAAGTGCCGTCTGAGGGTGGCTATGAGCCAACCATCTTTTCTGATGTTAAGCTGCTTCAAGACCGGTTGAGCAGTAATGAAAACGGCTCGATAACGGCAGTCCAAACAGTTTATGTACCGGCCGATGACCTTTCGGATCCAGCGGTCCTGATGATACAGCACGAGCTGGCAGCAACCTTAGTGCTCAGCCGGAAGATTGCCGAGCAGGGCATCCGACCGGCCGTTGACCTGATTCGATCCAGTTCGTCACTACTTAGTCCCGATATTGTTGGCCAACGGCATTATGATTTGAGCGTTAAAGTCCAGAGCTTGCTTCAAAAGCACGAATCGCTAAAAAGCATTATTGCTATCATTGGCGAAAATGAACTGTCAGCAAACGACCGGGCAGACTTTGGAAAAGCTAAAAAACTAATACAATTTTTTACCCAGACTTTCTTTGTCGGTGAAGTGCTTAGTGGTAAAAAAGGCGAGTATTTCTCGCGAGATGACACCCTAAAAGGCGTTGAGGAGATTCTCAACTCCTCATGAAACTACATCATTTACCATTTACCAATTCACACCCTGCCTGCCGGCAGGCAGGTTTACCAATTATTTCTCATTTATCATTTACCAGACCGTCTAATACCTGGCTAATAGCTAATAATTTGGCTAATGGTAAATGGCTAATGAAAAATAAGCTAGCGCTAGGGAGCGTCTATGGCTGACCAACCAACTATGGAGGTCAAAGTTTTCGCGCCTTTTAAAGTATATTTTCAAGGCCCGGCATATTCGCTGTCGGGAATTAACGATACTGGGCCGTTTGATATCCTACCGCACCACAAAAATTTCATGTCTCTTCTTAAACCGGGCACAGTCTTGGTTAAAACGCCACAAAAGGGCGATTTTAAACTGGAAATCTCCCGTGGTGTTATGCACGTACGCGCCGACCAAGTCACCGTTTTCCTAGACGTCTAAATTACTTAACAAGTAATGCCTGCAAATTAAGTAATTATATTTGCTCGCTATAAAGGCCAAGGCAAATTCCACCTTGACGCTTATCAAGTAATTTAATGAATGAATAATTCGAGTGCCACTGTTGCATTACTAAATTGACTGTTCATTGGACGTTGAACATTTGTCCATTGAGCATTGGTCAACGTTAGTTAATGACGATGTAGTCAAAGGAAAAGCTGGCACCAGACGGCGGGACGCTGGCCGTGCACAAACTAAAGCCAGCTGAGCTGCGATTGACATAGTAATCGAGACTAGCCCCCGCAGAGCCAACAGGGGTGACCACAACAGCCGGGCTGCCATTGAAATCACTAGCAAAATCAATGCTCACAAAACAGCCGGACGGCGGGCTGTTGCCAGTATTAATACCTATTGTTCCGGCCGTATCGCTGCCGCTAACCGATGCCGTTCCGCCCCCGCCTAAAGCCGGCCCGTTGGATTTGCTTGGTGAACCACCAGAGGCCACCAAGTGGCGATTGATAGTCAAGTCTCCGGCTAGTTGAAGACTGGATGCGTTAAGTGCTCCCACAGATAGGTTCTGAAAACTAGAGGTTCCGCTTATCGATAAACTACCCTGGACGGTTAAGTTGCCTTGGATGCTCTGGCTGCCACCAACCGTTACATCAGTGTCTACCTGAAGTTTGTCAAAAGTACCACTGCCGACATCTAGAGTTGGTATTGATAATGGCCCGCCAATTTTTAAAGTGCCAGCAACACTAAAATCATTCTTAGCTAGCACCTGGCCCTCAAAAATCGTGCTACTGCGGATAGAAAGGATTTGCTGAGAATCGCCGACCGTGGTGGCTGTTCCACTTAGCTCTGCTAGCTGATCGGTGGTCAGTTCTTGCGGCTGGTTACCTTCGGATGAGTCCTTGCTCAACAGCAAGGCGGCGCCAACCGACCCACCCACAACTAAAAGCAAAATGGCAAAGAGTAACAGGTATAAATATCTCCAACCCCTGATTCGAGCCAATAAAGACTCCCCGCTGGCCTCTTTTTTGTCGTCCCTTTTGTCGCCTGGTTTCTTTTCAGAAGCCTTGTCAGGATTAGTTGCCTCAGAAGGCTTAGAGCTATCGACAGCTGGCTCGGGCGAAGAATCAAGATCCTCGCCTTCAAGATTAGCCGGTTGCTCGCCGGGCTTTGCTTCCATGCTAGCCTCCTCCGGAGGTGCCATTAACCGTTAGCCATTTTCCATTAGCCAAATTATTAGCCATTAGCCAGATGTCAAGAAGTCTAGTAAATAACAATTGAGAAATAATTGGTAAACCTGCCTGCTGGCAGGCAGGGTGTGAATTGGTAAATGTTAAATCCGTTTTTGTTTTGACGGGATCCATGCCCCTCATTCTATAACCATCTAGCCGTAAGCGTAAACCCGAGACTGTTGCTAACCCATACACATACTGAGATAATAATTCCACAGTTAAAACATAAACAACCCAGAAAAAATGGCTCAACGATACGAATTCAACAAACGCAGTAAACGTCACCCCCGGAGAGTTTTCAGGCGCCGCCTTTTTTTTACTGCCGTGGCGCTGGCACTTACCGGAGTTGGAGTGTTTGCGCTAACCTACGACATAGCCACCGAAGAACCCGAAATACAAACCTCTTCGGTTGTACAATCGGAGGTTGCTGAATCAATTAATACTTTTAAGTCCCCGTACTTTCAGTTTTCAGACCGGGGTAATTGGATCCATAGTAAAACCGACAGCACTGAAAAAGAGTTTGTCTACTATAAATACCGAGGGGCAGCTATAGAGCACCGGTTAACTGTTCATGTTGATGTGACGCCGATCCCAACGTATCTGGCTGCCACCAGAGTTTTGCCAGTTAGGATTGTCAATAACAATCGGCTGGAAGCTAACGCCGTGGCTGGGCCATGTTCACAGGTCTATAAAAAAGAAGATTTGCGAAACATCAAGGAAGTAATCATCCAAGGCGCCACTATGATGTGTGACCCAGATAGCCCATTGTTCACGGTAGCTCTTGCGGAAGTAGACGGTAACTATAATCTAGACTTTCGTCGTAGCAACGGCTTACCCATGCAGATTGTAATAACCTATCAAGACATGCGCCTCGACCCAGACTCCCTAACCATCAGCCAAGTCGCTAAAACATTTCAGACGCTATAAGTGATGCGCCGCTTTTTTGTATCAGTCACAGCACTCGCCATCTTTTTTGCTGCACCTAGTGTCGCCGCGCAGTACAGCTCTACAAACTACCAGACTAATGAACTGTTTTTTGGAACGGGCGGCGATCTTGATGCCAGCTCGACAAACTATAAAGCCCAGACAGCAGCCGGCGGGCTAGCGGTCGGCAGCACCTCCAGCGCTAACTACCAGGCCTTTAGCGGTTTTCTAACACCAAATGAGCCATTCTTAGAGATGAGCATCAACACCTCGACAGTTAACCTCGGTGATCTGGATGCCGCGTCCACCAAAACCGGCACTGCTAACTTCCATGTCAGAGCCTATTTAGACAGTGGCTATACGGTCCAAACCATGAGCCAGCCGCCAACCGTTACCGGGACTACCGCTACGCTTGCTCCCATGACGACTCTTGGTAGTTCCTCCGTTGGCACAGAGCAGTTTGGTATTAATCTTAGGGCCAATACCTCTCCCGCAACATTCGGTGCCGACCCGGTGCCATTGCCCGACAGCAGTTTCGCTACCGGACAGGCAGCCACAGGCTATAACACAGCCAATCAGTACAAGTATGCCGTTGGTGATGTAATTGCCCAAACTAGTGTTAATGGCTGGGGTATGACGGTTTACACGCTATCGTATATCGCAAACATTGCCGAGCTTAGCGAAGCCGGCCAATACATTATGATTCAAGACCTCGTTGTCGTCGCCACCTATTAAAATTACTTAACAAGTCAAGCAATTTATATTTCGTATCGTAATTCACCAATCGCTACAGAGTGGTTGACCAGGTGCCAAATGGTTTAAAAGGACTGCATTTGGCGCCGGATTGAACATCGACTTTTTGTTTGGGTCCGGAACCCGGTGAAGTTGAGAGCAGGAAGCTGTCAAGTAAGTAGTAGTCGCTGTTATTAGCATCAGCTGTGGCGTCAAACCGGCTGCTAGCTGCCGAGTCGTTATACCATAGCCGAGCTACGCCGGAGTTGTGCCCAGAGCCAACGCAAGCATTCCGGACATAGAGCTTAATCTTTAGTTCAGCATTTTGAGAAATGTTTACCGTAGAAAACGGGTCAAAGGCAATAGTATTAAGCTTGGCATTGCCGAAACCGCTGCTGCCACCCGGTGCGCTATCTAACTGGCCGGAAGTTATGAGGTCATTGCCAATGTAGGCCTCGGCCAGAAAGTCGAACTTAACACCAACGTCGTCACTATTTTTTAGGCCCATCCAAATTTCAGCTGGGCTTACTGCGAGCAAGTCCGGTGCCTACAAATAAATACGCCTAGTTGCTTACACTAAGTATATTGAGTTGTGGATAAATTTGTTTTGTCAGAAAAATATTCGCTTGCACTACTTATAACGCTTGTGTTATACAAAGTACAGTTGTTTAGCAAAAACCAAAAGAAAAACGGATGAGAAGCAACTGCTTTAGGAGAAACTCCCTTAAATGCTAAAAATAAATATTGCACGTAACCGAGCAACCAAAAGGCCGCTTTATCTTCTGGCGACTCTCTTAGTAGTTCTTGGTAGCTTGTTGCCTCTGCTATCTTTTAGGGAGGCAAGTGCTGCTCAGTTGACGTCACGTTCCTTGACCCTATCGTCCGCGGTACCCGATGCCACGGGCCTCACTTTCACGTATGCTTTCACAACTCAAACAACTGCTGCAATCCAGTCAATCGAGTTAGAGATGTGTACAACCGCTGTTCTTGGCACTACATGCACAGCCCCAGCGGGTTGTACGGGTGGTGCCAACAACTGTATTAACGCTGGTACGGAAGCCTCAAGGTCTGGTTGGACTAACGCTACGACCTTTGCGAGAAATGCTACCGGTGGCGGAGGCTGTACGCCGGCAAACAATGTACTTTGCCTAGATCGTACACAGGCTGCAAACGAGACAGCTGGCGCTAGAACGTTAGGTTGGAATACGCAGAGAAACCCCAACACGGCTAACACCACTTTCTTTATTCGAATAACACTTTATTCAGGTGCTGCTTGGGCAACCACTGTGGACACCGGTACTGTAGCTGCCTCCACAGCCCAATCGCTGACAGTTAGCGCCTATGTTGCTGAGGTGCTACATTTCTGCGTTGGCTCAACTGCAGCGAATAACGACTCTGACGCTGTGGGTGCTTCATGCGCAAACATATCAGGCACCTCAATAAATCTGGGTGTGCTGGAAGATGGTGTAACTAATATCTCACCAGTTGATGCATCGCCCTATAACGGTGATGATCTTAATGGTATAGCTATGATCCGGACAAATGCTGTGAATGGTGCAACTGTCTCTTACAAGGCTATCCAACAATCAGGGACTAACCAGTTAGGGACCTTAAGAATTGCTGGTGCTTCATGTAGTGCGACAACAACGGACGCCACGGATTCATGTATTGAGGCCCAGGGAACAACACAGGCGGCATTTAATGCCACAACATACACTGGTGACCACTTTGGAATGACTATTGCCGGCATCAACTGTAGCAGCGTAACTAGCTATACGTGTGATTTCGATACTCCTGCGCACAACCTCGTTCGTGACGCTGAATATGACGGAAACGGAACTAACAACAGCTTTGTTACTGAAGCGAACCAGGTCAGCGGTGCTACAAACGCCGGATATGCTTGGGATGCAAGCGGAACTTCTGACCAGATAGCTAGCTCTACGGGCAGCGCCTCTAAAGTTATTGACGACGAAGCTCTTATACTGAAATTTGCTGCACACTCAGCGATTACTACACCTTTCGGAACCTATACCGCCCAGGGCGATTTTATTGCAATAGCAACCTACTAAAGGAGTGCGCAGTATGCGCCTCGGTTCAATAAAATTTCGCCTCTGTGCTCTCGTGTTAATTGTTGGGGTGCTCGCTGCCTGGCCGCTGGCCGCGATCCGGACAGCCTCTGCCCTAAATCTAATACCGCGCAGTATCGAAATAAGCACCGCCGAGCCATCGGCCATAGCCGCTCAGTTATTTCAGTTTACCTATGCCTCTACCTCATCGATTGGCTCAGTAGTTTTTAACTACTGTGACAACTCGCCGCTTTTTGACGAACCCTGCAGTGCTCCGCCCGGGCTGAATGTACTAGCAGCGTCCTTAGACTCACAAACCGGCAACACCGGTTTCTCCATCGACGGGGTAAACAGCACCTCTAGCCGGATAGTTATCACTCGAGCTCCGGCTGGAACCCTGGCAACGGCCAGCAGCTACAGCTTTAGCGGCATTATAAACCCTTCAACCCCTGGTTCAGCACAATACGTGCGTATCAGTACCCATGCCACGGCTGACGGCACTGGGCCTGAAACCGACAGAGGCGCCGTGGCTTTTTATATCCTAACGCCTTTTCAGGTCGGAGCGTTTGTGCCACCGTTCCTTAGCATGTGTGCCGCTATTACTGTGGCTATTGATTGTTCCAGCGGCGCAGGCGACCAGATTGATCTGGGAACGCTAGTGACCAGCCAGGCGCGAACCGCTACCAGCCAATTCTCTGGAGCGACTAATAGTATTACAGGTCTTGGTGTATACACTTTGGGCCCGACAATGACCTCTGGTAATAACATAATAACGGCTCTTAGCACTGCCACGCCCAGTTTTCCGGGCTTCAGCCAGTTTGGTATTAATATGCGCGACAATGCCAGCCCTGACATAGGCAGCAACCCCGATGGATCAGGCACCGCCACACCTGCTCTTGGCTATAACACACCAAATTTTTATAGATACCAACCCGGGGGTATAATTGCCAGCTCAACGAACCCTACTGACTACACCAGGATGACAGTTTCCTACATCATTAATATTAATGCCAACCAACGGCCCGGTGTGTATGCCACAACAGTGACATACCTGGGTTTAGGGCAGTTTTGAGCCCGTAGTAACTTTGGTATACTAACTCATAAGCACAGAAGATACAGATGGGAATAAAACTACTCACCAGACTGGCCGTTGCAGCAGCGCTTATAGTTACCACCTTTTTAGCTATCCCAGCAGCAGCACAGGTTGATGACACTACCAGCGGGCTGGCCATTACGCCGCTCCTATCTGAGTACACCTTAAAGCCAGGCCAGGCCCAGCTTCTTGAATTAACCCTTAGGAATGTTACTTCCGGGGATGTTATTGCCCAGGGCTTCATCGAGGATTTCCGGGCAGACGATAAAACCGGCAACCCCCAAATTATTACTGATGCTACTAAACGCTCACCAAATAGCATCAAACCATTCGTTAGTGGCCTGAACGATGTGCCAATAGCTAAAGGCGAGCAGAAAAAGGTGAACATTACCATAAAACCACCAGATACCGCGACTCCGGGGGCCTACTTCGGCATCATCCGTTATAAGGCAACACCGGTAGGCGGCCAAGCGCCCCAACCCGGGGAAGTCGCCCTTTCAGCTAGCGTGGGCAGTATAGCGCTAGTCACTGTACCAGGAACCATTAATGAACAGGTCCAGCTGGCTGGCCTGCATGTGTACGAGGCCAAAAAAGAGGCCATATTTTTCTTAAAGAAGCCTAACGAAGCCGGTGTGGAGGTAAAAAATCTGGGTAATGGCTTTGTGAAGCCTTTTGGGACAGTTGAAATCCGCGACATGTTCGGCAAGCTTGTTGATACCTACCAGCTAAACAACACCAATCCGCGGGCTAACATCCTGCCCGACAGCACCCGCGAATTCGTTAACGAGATTAAGGGCATTAGTAAGCCGGGGCGTTATACCATGACCGCCAGCGTTACTTATGGTACCGGTGGGGAAATATTGGTGGGAAGTAAGTCATTTTGGTATCTTCCACCTTGGTTAGTAGCCATTATTGTGGTGGTGCTGGTGGGTCTGATAATTGCCGCTGTATGGGCTTACCGCCGCGTCCGCCGCGGTTCCAAACACAGTTATCGTAAAAGATAAAACTAAACCAGCCGCCATCTGTCTTTGAGGCTGATGAATAAAATAACAAGAAAATCTAAGATTGCTATCCTGGCCGGCATATTATCGGCTTTCTTGTCGTGCATTTGGATACTGGGCTCACCTAGTTCAAGGGCCCAGCCGCTTCAAGAGAGTGGTTCGGTAGGGATTGAGGGCACTGTGCCAGCCAATCCGCCCGCAAACGCACCAACCATTACAGTACCCTCAAATGGCCAGTCCTTCACTGCGCTGCCCATTACTGTTTCCGGGCTTTGCCAAAAGGACCTGCTGGTAGAAGTCTTTAGAAATAATGTCTTTGCCGGCTCTATAACCTGCAGTAATAACAATTACTCCATGAAAATAGACCTCTTTTCTGGTGCTAATGATTTGTTTGCGCGCCAATATGATGAACTGAATCAACCAAGCCCGGACTCTAATGTGGTGCGGGTGACCTTCAACACCGGCACGGGTTTAACCAGTTCACGAATATCGCTTCTCACCGCTTTTGCTAAAAGAGGCGCCAATAGTACGTTGACTTGGCCGCTTGCCATTACTGGTGGGCAGGGTCCTTATGCAGTTGGTGTGGACTGGGGTGATGGTACTGAGACAGATCTAATTAGTCGACCCATACCTGGTGACTTCCAGATATCACACGACTATAAGCCGACCGGATCTTTTAACATTATTATTCGTGCTACCGATGCTAATGGCTTATCGGCTTTCTTGCAAGTTGTTGGTGTCCATAATGGACCTATACAGCAAACCGGAGATCCCGATGGACAGTCCGGCATAATCTTTAAGGAAAAGCTACCGCTGGCCTTCTGGATTGTTGTTGGAGTATCTGTGCCCCTCATGCTAACAACCTTCTGGCTCGGCAAACGGCACGAGGTACAAACTATCCGTAGCAAAATCAAAAGGGGCAACAGGCCTTTCTAAATAATTTCTTCGACACCTTTATCTGTAAAAAATAATTCATACTTTTGCACCGTCAAAAGTATGCAAAACCTCTCGGGCGGCTCCGCTTACTTGAGGCATCTGCAGTAAAAGCAGTCTTTGCCTCCGGAACTCGTTTCACTCAGACACCCGGAGGACTAAACCAGACTGTTTTACTACATCTGCTTCAGGTTCGCTCCGCATGCCCGATTCTATATTTCGGACTCGAGAAGACAGAGCTTAATGGGTCTGGGTATCGGCTAAAACAGAAGGACGAGCGAAGCCGTATAGAAGACGGCCAAACGCATGTCTGACGATCCGCCAGCTGGCGGAGAGGAGCTCGGCTTGGCTCATGTCTCAGAAGCTGGTGTGATAGAATAACAGGGATGAAATCAGGTTTTTTGTGTTTGGATGTAGTGCAAGGAAGAGCTGAGCAACGGATTGAGCCGTACGGAGCGGTACGGTGAATGAGTAGCGCAGGCTCTGACGTCGCAATGCGCCAAAAGCGCTCCGGTGTGCCTGGCTATGCCATGCAGCAGGGAGCGCGGCGCAAAAACCTGAAGGTTTTCGTGGGCTTGAGCGGCGGAGTTGATTCCAGTGTTGCGGCTCTGCTCTTGAAAGAGCAGGGCTACGAGGTCGTTGGGGTTTATATGAAAAATTGGAGCCGTGATCTACCCGGCATGCCGTGCCCCTGGAAAGAGGACTTTAATGATGCCAAGCGGGTGGCCGTCCAACTAGGAATTGACTTTAAGGTATACGATTTTGAAAAGCAGTATCACCAAAAAGTTGTCAACTATATGCTGGACGGCTACAAATCCGGCTTTACGCCAAACCCGGACATCATGTGCAACCAAGAGATTAAATTTAAGCTTTTTCTGCAGACAGCCCTAGAGGACGGAGCAGACTATATTGCTACTGGCCATTACGCTCGGGTTAAAAGCGGCAAGCTGTTAGCCGCAAAAGATGAAAATAAGGATCAAACCTATTTTTTGCATAGAGTAAGCTCAGGTGCATTTTCTAAAACGCTGTTTCCCCTGGGGGGTCTTACCAAGCCGAAAGTAAGGAAGCTAGCTAGTCAGGCTGGTCTTATAACCTCCGATAAAAAAGAGAGTATGGGTATCTGCTTTGTCAGCAATGTGAGTATCAAGGACTTCTTATCACAGTACGTAAGCGAAAAACCCGGGGACGTTATTAATCAGCAGGGAGAAATAGTTGGTGAGCACGACGGCGCTATTTTCTATACCATAGGCCAACGACACGGGCTGAATGTTGGGGGAGGGTTACCTTATTACGTTGCCGGCAAGAGCATAAAAAAGAACGAGGTGTATGTAACAACCAACCTACAAGATCAGAAACTCTGGAGTAATAAATTCAGGCTTTCATCAACCCACTGGATAAACAATCAGCCCGAGCCAGGAGACAAAATTTCTGTTCGGATACGTCACCGCGCACCTCTTATACCCGTTAAATTACTTATAAGCGTCAAGGCTCCACGCCTTGACCTTTCTAGCGAAGCGACTAAAATTCTGAAAAGTCGCGAGCGTTACAAGTCAAGTAATTCACAGTGGGAAGCTGAACTTCAGGATGATGTTCGGGCGCTAACACCTGGCCAATCAGCTGTTTTCTACAGCGGATCTGAGGTCCTTGGCGGTGGCATCGTCGTATAATGTTGGCAATGTCCCCGATTAGAAGTAGCTCGCCAAAGGCTAGCTCTGATTTGCTAAAGCACAATCAGACTTCTAACGGGGTCTATCCCGTTAGACCTAATCCCGTTAGAGGCCCGGTTCGCTTCAGCAATCCGGTAGAACTATGTAGATTCTTGCCTCTAACGGGATGCCGCGGAGCGGAGGTCTAATCGGGATGACGGCTCAGGGAATACGTAAAAAGTATCTGGAGTTTTTTAAAGAAAAAGGACATACGGTTATCCCGCGAGCTTCGCTGATACCGCAAGATGACCCCACCACCCTGTTTACCGGCAGCGGCATGCAGCCGCTGATTCCTTACCTGTTAGGCCAACCGCATCCGGCTGGCAAGCGAGTGGTTGATAGCCAAACCTGCTTTCGCGCTGAAGACATGGATGAGGTGGGCGATAACCGCCATACCACCTTCTTTGAGATGCTCGGCAACTGGAGCCTGGGCGATTATTTTAAGGAAGAACAATTGCCCTGGTTCTGGGAATTCTTGACCGAGGAATTAGGTTTGCCCCCGGAAAAACTGTGGGTTACCTGCTTTGAGGGCGATGAGAGGTTAAACCTACCCAGAGATGAAGAATCAGCTGCTATCTGGGAAAAACTAGGGGTACCAAAAGAGAGGATCCGCTTTTACGGTGCAGATAAGAACTGGTGGAGCCGCGAGGGCCCGCCGGCCAATATGCAGATTGGCGAACCCGGCGGTCCGGACAGTGAAGTCTTCTACGACTTTGGTGCAGAACTGAAGATTCACGAAAACTCCGAGTTTAAAGATCAAAAATGCCACCCCAACTGCGATTGTGGTCGGTTTGGTGAGGTTGGAAACTCGGTCTTTATGACCTACAAAAAGACCAACAGTGGCTTTGAAGAGCTACCCCAGAAAAATGTTGATTTCGGGGGAGGACTAGAGCGAATAGCGGCCGCGGTAAACAACAATCCCGACATGTTTCAAATTTCCGTGTTAAAGCCAATTATCAATGGCCTGGAAGTACTATCCAAAAAAGACTATCAGCAGTTTAGTACTAGCATGCGGGTCATTGCTGACCATTTGCGGGCAGCCACATTTTTGGCGGTTGATGGAGCTGTTCCTAGTAATAAAGAACAGGGATATGTACTGCGCCGGCTGATTCGCCGGGCAGTGCGCTTTGCCTTTGATCTGGGTATTGAGCAAGATTTATGTAAACAAGTCGTCCCGATCGTAGCTGACTTGTACCACGATGACTTCCCCGAAGTGGTCAATAACCGCGACAAAGTCGCAGAAACTCTTGATAAAGAAGAAAAACTCTTCCGCCAAACCCTCCGCAAAGGTATGAAAGAGCTAAAAAGCATGGCCGGCGGTGGGAAATTGGATGGAAGTCACATTTTTATACTCTACGACACTTATGGATTTCCTAAAGAGCTAAGTGTCGAAGAAGCAAGCGCGCAGAAAATCGACCTGGTTGATAAGTGGGAAGATGAGTTTAATCGTCGGATGGAGGAACAGCGTCAGAGAAGTCAGACTGCGGCGCAGGGGATATTCCGCGGTGGTTTGGCTGATGCTTCAGACGAAGTTGTCAAGCTGCACACCGTGACGCATCTGATGTACCGGGCACTTAAAAATGTTCTTGGCGATCACGTAGTACAGCGTGGTAGCAACATTACAGCCGAACGAACTCGCTTTGACTTCTCGCACCCTGAGAAAATGACCCCCGAGCAGATAAAACAAGTAGAGGATATCGTTAACCAAAAGATCGCCGAGGATTTGCCAGTCAGCTGGAAAGAAGAAAGGACTGAGGAGGCACTTAAAACTGCATCAGGTGCTTTTGGTGATAAATACGGCGAAATGGTAAAAGTCTATACAATCGGCGACCCATCCAATCCTTTCAGCCGGGAAGTCTGCGGTGGGCCGCATGTCGAACACACCGGCCAAATTGGCTTGCCCGCACAAACTTCGCCTACCGAAGTTTCGGCGGGTGAAAGCAGCAAACGAAGAAAATTCAAGATTGTCAAAGAAGAGTCCTCTTCCGCTGGGGTCAGGCGAATCAAAGCCGTCCTTCAGTAGTTTTTAAGCTGTTTGGAACAGTATATCAACAGATGCAAGTGCTATAATTCAATCTGATTATGCCTATTTTAGACAAGGCCAAATCCCACGCAAGATCCCTGAAAGGCCGGCTCCCGACAATGGACAGCATGCCCAAACGCGGTAAACCGCTGGACAACTACCTAGTGGCACTGGATATCGGTACCGAGTTTGTAAAAGCCCTGGTCGGCCGGGTGGTCGGCGACGAAGTAGAAGTTATAGGCGTGGGACGGGCACATCAAGAGCTGGCTGATATGCAAGCTGGAGCGATTTCGGACATCGCGGCAGTCGTGGCTAACTGCGACCAAGCCTTATCTAAAGCCGAGCAGCAGGCCGGAGTCTCAGCTCGGACAGCAGTAATTGGTATTGCCGGGGAGCTAGTTAAAGGAACAACCTCCACGGTTCGCTTTACCCGCAAAAACCCCGGGCGGGAGATCAACATCGATGAAATGGCCAAAATTATCGACTTGGTCCAGGAACGCGCTGAAACCAAGGCTCGCCAACAACTAGCCTGGGAGCTGGGCGGCAAGGACGTGGAAGTCCGCCTGGTTAACAGTGCGCTGGTGCGGATCGATATTGATGGCTATAAGGTGACTAATCCAGTTGGATTCCAGGGCAAGGACCTAGTCGTTGAGATGTACACAGCCTTTGCGCCGATGATACATATAGGCGCTCTCGAGCGGACCGCCAAGGAATTGGATTTGGAGCTGCTGGCAGTAGCTGCCGAGCCATTCGCTGTGGCCCGTTCGGTAGTCGGAGATGACCCCAACGCCTCGGTCAGCGCCATACTAATGGATGTCGGCGGTGGTACCACCGACATCGCGGTAGTGAATGAAGGCGGCGTGGAGGGAACCAAGATGTTCGGCATCGGCGGCCGGGGCTTTACCCATGCCGTAGAGCGTGAACTGGATATCGATTTTGTCAAAGCCGAAGCTACCAAAATGTCATACAGCAGCGGCAAGCTGGAAGGGCACAGGAAAGAAGAAGTTAAAAAAGCCCTAGATAAGACCCTAAATGTTTGGATTAACGGTGTGGAACTAGCACTATCCGAATTTGATAAATTAGACCATCTGCCAAGCCGGATACTGCTTTGCGGCGGAGGCTCTAGCCTTGATATATTGATGGAACGGCTGGAGGATCCTGAGTGGCGTAACGATTTGCCTTTCACCAAGAAGCCAACTGTCCAACATATCCAACCCGACGAAGTTATTGGAATAACCGATAGCACCGGCGATGTTAATGACCACACTTTCATAACTGCTTTAGGGCTTTTGCGAGTTGGCATGGATACCCTAACTTCCGGCGGTGCCGGCGACGAAGGCAGTGTCAAGGACAAACTTAATAGAATCTTAAGAGTTTAGTTAGCAAAACATGGCAGAGAAGAAATCACCTAAGATTAGCCGCAAAGACAGCGAGGCCGCCAAGCCGTCCAAAGAAACGGTTTATGTCGATGTAGATGATGAGATAACCACCATCATCGATAAGGTCGAAGCGGCCAAGGAAAAAATTGTCGCTCTGGTGTTGCCGAAGCGGGCTAGTGTGCTGCAAAGCACTGTAAACATGCGCCTCCTTAAACGTGCTGCCGATAAAGCTGCCAAATCGGTGGTACTAATAACCAGCGATGCGGCACTTCTGCCGCTGGCTGGCATTGTTGGCCTACACGCTGCTAAAAACCTGCAGAGTAAACCAGTTATTCCCAAGGCTCCTGATGGAAAAGATGCAAAAACTGACGGAGGCGCAGAAGACCTCGATGCTATAACTGACGAGCATGCCACCAAGCTTGACTACCACCGCTCCATTGGCGAATTAGCAGCCGCTAGTATGGTGTTAGGCGACGACGAAGCGATTGACTTAGACGAAGAGCCGGACGAGAGCGCTCCCAAAAAATCAAAGAAGGCTACACCAAAAGATAAAAAGCTTAAAGTCCCTGACTTCGACCGCTTTCGCTTGAAAATGATCCTTATAGCCGGCGCAGGAGTTCTGCTCCTGGTCTTCTTGGTGCTAGCGATATTTGTTCTACCCAAAGCTACCATAACGGTTAAAACCACAAGCGTGCCAGCTACAGCTGAATTTACCGTAACTGCGTCTGACCAAGTTCCAGCGCTAGACCAGAATAGTATGGCCATGCCAGCAGCTAGCAAAACCAGTGAACAAACAGTCAGCCAGTCAGTGAAGGCCACAGGACAGCAGAACCAAGGCGAAAAGGCCGAGGGTACGGTGAAACTGGCCAACTGCACAGCAACAGCGCGCACAATTCCAGCTGGGACGGGGGTTAGTTCCTCAGGGTTGGTGTTTATTACTCAAAAATCAGTGTCACTAGACGAAGGCAACTTTACCCTAATGGGTGCCTGCCAAAGCAATGGTGACCATATTGCTAATGTTGATGTGGTCGCCCAAACAGGAGGGGCCAAGTATAACATTGGGCCCAGTAGCTTTACCGTTTCTGGCTTTTCTGGAGTTACTGGTAGTTCCAGCAGTGCTATGACTGGTGGAACGGATAATATCATTACGACCTTAACTCAAGCTGACGTCGATAAGGTAAAACAGCAGATTACGGCTGAGAGCTCCGATGCCTTCAGTAAAACCTTCACTGACCAACTGGCAAATGAGGGCCATTACGTGGTCGCCTCTACCTTAAAGCTTAGCGACGCGGTAACCTCGTCTACCCCGAGTGTGGGACAGCCAGCAAGTACGGCTAATGTCACGGCCAAAGTAAAGTACTCGGTTCTAGTAGTTAATAAAGACGACCTAAAGAAAATTGTGACCGATCAACTTAACAAAAACCTCGATAAGTCCAAACAGAAGCTTAGCACCGAGGACGTTTTAGCCGGCTTAACAGTTGACGTCAAGGAACAATCTGCTCCAGGAGTCGCTGTACTAAGCGTCAGTCAAACCACCACGGCCGTACCGATCATTGACGAAGATAGTATTAGAAAACAGGCTGCCGGCCAGAAGACCAGCACCATCAAAGCATCCTTGAGTGGAGTGGGTGGTGTAGAAGAGGTAGAAGTTAAACTTAGCCCGTTCTGGGTGTCAAAAGCACCTAAAGCTAGCAAGATAACTGTAGTCCAGCAGGAGTTGAAAGAAAACCAAACCAATGAAACCCCGTGAGATATTGGGATTGGATCTGGGTGAAGTACGCACTGGTGTAGCCAGAGGCAACGCTACGGCTGGCTTAGCCGAACCGCTGGCGGTTATTCCCACCAAAGATATACTCAGGGAACTAGATAAGCTAGTGGCCGAAAAAGGCGTTAGCGAGGTGGTTATAGGCTTGCCGCGCAACCTAGAAGGGCAAGATACAGCCCAAACTACTTGGGTTAGGGAGTGGGTGGCTGGAGCCAAGGCTAAAATTAAACCACCCATATTTTGGCAGGACGAGGCGCTTACTAGCAGATCTGCCGGTGGTGACGATGCAAAAGCAGCAGCTCTGATACTCCAAGACTTTTTGGATACCCCAGAAAAAGAAAGAGTTTCAGCATGAAAGCTACGGGGGGATTTCTAAAAAAGCACGACTGGCTCAAGGATTGGGGCCTTATTATCGCCGCTACCGTTATTATCATCATCGGCGGGGCGTGGGGGCTCAGGACTTGGTACTCCCATAATCTGCAACCAGTCTCTCAAAGCCAACAGATTATCTATTTTACGGTGGAAAGCGGCGATCCTGTTGGTCTGATTGGCGAGAAACTAAAAGACGCTAATCTGATACGCAGCACCCGGGCCTTCGAGACCTATGTGCGCAGCAACAATCTATTCAGCGATCTGCAAGCCGGCACTTATGAGCTGAGTCCGTCTATGAGTACCCAGGAAATCGTCACCAAATTAGCCGGGGGCGAGGTTGCTAAGAATTTGTTAACTATCCTGCCGGGCAAGCGGCTAGACCAAATCAAGGAAGCTTTTGCAAAAGAGGGCTATAGCGCACAACAAATTGAGACAGCCTTTAATCCTGCTAAATATACTGGGCACCCGGCACTGGCTAGCCTGCCGGCCGGCGCCAGCCTGGAAGGTTACCTTTACCCCGATTCCTATCAGAAGCTAGCTGATACTCCAGCTGAAGCTATCGTCCGGCAGTCACTAGATGAAATGAACGGGCACCTGAGCGCGGAAATCATAAACGGCTTCAAGGCCCAAGGACTTAGCACGTACGAAGGGATAACTCTGGCGTCTATAGTCTTGCGTGAGTATTCTAACCCACCTGACGAGGTCGAAATAATGCCCAAAATTGCCCAGGTCTTTCTGCTGCGGATAAGACAAAACATTGCCCTGGAAGCCGACCCCACCGCCATTTACGGCGCCATTAATGACGGCATTTCGTTACCAACTGGCTCGGGGCGGGCTTCAACGGCTATCGCTCATGATTCGCCCTATAATACCTATCTTCATCCCGGTCTACCACCTGGCCCTATCAGCAATACCTCGGCCAATGCCATGAAAGCGGTAGCCGCTCCAACCACCACCACGTATTTGTACTTTTTAACGGGCGACGACTGTGTGACCAGGTTCAGCCATACCCTGGATCAGCACGAGGAAGCCATCGCTCAACATCTTAAAACCGGCTGTCAGAGGTAGTGGCTTGACCGACATATCATTTTGGTATAATAGACGGGTGAATCTGCGCTGTCTAACAGTTCAAGTAACACCTTAGCGCCGGTTCTCGGGAGGGGCATTAACCCCTTATTTGTTTTTAGGAGTAAGAAGTATTCGTAGATTACGAGCTAAACTTCGCAACCGCATTTCTGACGTTCCGTCTCTGGACGCCCTGCCAAACATACCCAATCCACCGAAGTTAAATAAGGCCAATAAGCGCAAAATAACTCGCTGGGGAATAATCGCCGGCAATGTGATATTACTATTTGCCGTCGGTAGCTTTATATTGGTTAACAGATCAGCCAGCCAGACTATTCGCTCCGGTACGCTTAACAGTGTAATAACTACCACTAACTCTTTAAGCGACCCCTTAGATACTGTTTCTTCGGCGCAAATAGCGCTTTCTGCGGCCCAATTAGCCGATTTACCCGAGTTAACCGCAGTACGGAACCAAAACGACTCTGAGATGGCTCAGTTGGCTGTAGCGGCATCTGACGAGACGATTGTGGCTAAACCACAGCTAGTTGGCACAGCTCAAAAGTCCAAGAAGGATATTATTCACTATACGGTAGTAGCCGGGGACACCCTATCTTCGCTATCAGCACGGTTTGGTATAAGTTCCCAAAGTATCGTTTGGTCAAACAATACCAGGGGTGAAGCCCTGCCTCCTGGTCGGATTTTGCTAATTCCGCCAGCCAACGGTATTGTTTACCAGGTCAAAGGCAACGACACTATTGACAGCATCTCTAACCGCTATCAGATCGACAGGACTGTCTTCGTAACTGTCAACGACGCTGAAAGCGGTCAGCTAACCGTTGGGGAATACGTTTGGCTACCGGGCGGCACAATTGCCGCCCCGACCTTGAGCTTTAGGTCCTTTTCCTCGGGCACGTCTAGCGGAGCCCGTAAATTCGGCTCATGTGGGGTTAATATACCCGGCGTAACTGGCGCCTATGACTGCGGCTATTGCACGTGGTGGGCGGCTTACCGGCGCTACCAGATAGGAAACTATATCCCTGCCGGCTTGGGTAACGCCATAAGCTGGAAGAACCGGGCTATAGCTAACGGAATGGTCGTAAATTCCGTTCCCAAAGCGGGTGCCGTCATCTGGTTTAACTCCAACCATGTCGGTTTTGTCGAAAGAGTAAACGACGATGGCAGTGTTGAAGTATCAGAGATGAATCACGTCGGCTGGGACATAGTTAGCTACCGTACGCTAACGGCAGCTCAAGCCTCTATCTACTCCTACATCCATTAAAAAAGCTAATAGAAAGTATTCGACCGGGTGACGCAGCATGCGTCACCCGGTCGGGTTCGAGTGTGGGCGGTCAGTAGATGCTGGGAGAACGCCGCTAAGGCGGCGGAGCACGTTTGCCGTGCATCGTTCCTCCTTGATCGTGTTCTGTCTTGCTTGCTCGCCCGTCCGCTCGTTGAGCGGGTTGGCCAGATGTTGTCTTTATGTTGGTCGAGGAAGGTCCTTGTCAGTTCCTGCGGTGCGCCCGATTGCGGTCCTCTGGACCTATGCCGTCCCTTCGGGAACGACAAACATAAGCATCACCTTACCTTTCGGTTTTTACTGGCCCACTGACCAGAGTATTAAACCTATCCACCGGTATACTCCCGTGATATCGACTTGTCAAGCTGCTTACCCTTATCGGCTACGCCTTATAAGACACCTCACCAGAGCAGGGCACGGATCCGCCAACTGGCGGGAATCCGACTCCGGCTGCTTTCCCGATGTAACTAGGCACCCAACCTCCAGGTCGTCGCTCCATTGGACATTGAGACTTGAGCATTGAGCATTTATAGCTGTAGGCTATAGGCATGTTTGTGGATAAAGTAGGTGTTACCTTCCGGGCCGGCAATGGCGGCGACGGCTTAGTTAGTTTTCGGCGCGAGAAATTTCGCGAGCGTGGTGGCCCTAACGGTGGCGATGGCGGCCGCGGTGGCGATATTATCCTAACCGCTTCTCGCAATCAAAACACCTTAGCCAGCTTTCGCTACAAAAAAGATATAAAAGCTCCCAATGGGGCTGGCGGCGCTACCTCCAAAAAGCATGGTAAAAGTGGCCAGAATGTCATACTGGAGGTGCCGGTCGGGACCGTGGTAACTGATTTGGATGGCAACGTGGTCATGGATCTAGCAACTGACGGCAGTAACGAAGTCATTGCTAAAGGCGGCCGGGGTGGCTATGGAAACGCTCATTTTACCAGCTCTACCCGCCAAGCCCCGCAAGTTGCTGAAAAAGGCGATCCCGGCGAAGAAGTTAAGGCCATATTGGAACTTAAGATGATCGCCGATGTTGGTATTATCGGTCTGCCTAACGCCGGTAAATCAACTCTGCTATCTGTTATTTCTAATGCCAAGCCAGAAATTGCCAACTATCCATTCACGACTCTTCATCCCAACCTGGGCGTAGTAGACATAGATAGTAAATACAGCCTACTGTTTGCCGATATCCCGGGCCTGATAGAAGGAGCCAGCAAGGGCAAGGGCTTGGGCGATGAGTTCTTGCGCCATGTCGAACGTACTAGTGTGTTGGTACATCTGATTGATGTCTATAACGATGATCTTAAAACCGCTTACAAAACTATCATAAAAGAGCTAAAAGACTACAAGCTGGACTTAAGCAAGCGCCCGCAAGTTGTGGCTTTGACCAAAGTAGAGGGGTTTGATAAGCAGGAGCTTGCCGAGGCCTTAAAATCTTTGAAGAAACTAGCGCCACGCGGGACCACAGTTACAGCCATCTCTAGTGCCAGCAAAGAAGGGACTAAGGAGCTTCTTAGAACCGTCCTCAAAGAAGTTAAAAAAGCTAAATCCCGCAATGCCAAGAAAGCAATAAAAGACCGATTGCCGGTTATAGGGTTTCGCCAGGATGATAATGCCTGGCAGGTGAAAAAATCCGGCAATAAATTCGTAGTAAGCGGTAAAAAAATAGAGCGCTTCGCCAGGCGTACTAAGTTTGGTGATTTCCATGGCGAGCAGCGCTTGCTTGATATTATGCGCAAATTGGGTATTGCCCGAGAGCTGCGCCGCCAGGGTATTGAATCCGGGCAGACAATCGTTGTTGGTAGCCCACCCATCGGCGAGCTAGAGTACTGACTATGACCCCGCTTAGAAATAGCACGTTAGTAGCTCGCTCTGATTTACAAAAGCCAAATCAGACTTCTAACGGGGTCTATCCCGTTAAACCCCACCGATTGGGTTTAAGTGGCAAATCACCTCTGGATAACAAGAATAACCCCAGTACGAAATTAGCATCGGGAATGAAGGCTGAGGTTTAATCGGGATGACTTTTTACTTTTATGACTTGGAAACCAGCGGGGTAAATCCGCGCTGGAGCCGAATTATGCAATTCGGGGGCCAGCGAACTGGTCTAAACCTAAAGCCATTAGGCAAGCCCGACAATTTCTTGGTCAAACTTTCAGAGGACGTTCTTCCGGATCCAGAAGCGGTGCTAGTACATGGCATAACCCCCCAGAGGACAATAGCCGAGGGAATCACAGAAGCGGAGGCTGTAAAATACTTGGTAAACCAAGTATTTATTCCCGACACTATCGCCGTCGGCTATAACAATATTCGATTTGATGATGAGTTTATCCGTCACCTGTTTTGGCGCAATTTCACCGATGCCTATGAGTGGCAGTGGAAAGATCACCGCTCAAAATGGGACATACTTGACTTAGCACGGATGACCCGGGCGCTAAGGCCAGAAGGCATTAAGTGGCCCTTTGGCCCTGACGGCAAGCCCAGCAACCGGTTGGGGCTGCTGGCCGCCATCAATAACCTAGAGCATATCGATGCCCACGATGCTTTGAGCGATGTGAAGGCGGCCCTTTCTCTAGCCCGATTGATTAGAAATAAACAAACCAAACTTTTTGATTACCTCTTGCAGGTTCGTGATAAAACCAGAATTGGAGCGCTGGTTGGCAAGGGCGAGCCATTCATCTATACCAGCGGCCGCTATCCATCAGAATTTAGTAAAACTAGCGCTGTGATTCTGCTAGCACCTCACCCGGAACGAGATGCCGGCCTGGTTTACGATTTACGAGTTGACCCCGATGAGTTTACCGGCCTTACGCCGGCTCAACTGGCAGCGCTTTGGCAACTGCGCGGCCCAGATGCGCCGTATTTCCCGGTGAAGAAGATGGCTTATAACAGATGCCCTGCAGTGGCGCCGCTGTCGGTACTCGATGATGAGAGTGCCTCAAGACTTAGCATTGACCGATCGGTGGTGTCGCAGAACTTAAAAAAACTTCGTGCCGCTAAAGGCTTCGACGAAAAAATGCTGAAAGCTCTGGAGCGTATTGAGCCGAAACGCCAACCCGAGCTGATTATCAACGAGCAAACCGTCGACGCCCAGTTGTATGATGGCTTCGTGGATGGGCCAGACAAAACCAAAATGGCGGTGGTCAGGGCAGCTGACGCCAGCGCCTTGGCAGGCCTAGAACTAGACTTTGAAGACGAACGGTTAAAAGCACTACTGCCACTTTATAAGGCTCGTAACTATCCGCAGGTTCTGGCACCTGATGAGAAGCTGTGGTGGGAAGAGTATAAACTCCGCAAACTGGTAGAGGGCGGCCCAGCCAGTGCCGTAAACCGCTATCTGGACAGGGTTGGGGAACTAATAAACCAAAAGCAAATCAGTGTAGATCAGAAAAATTTGTTATCGGAGTTGCACTCATACGGCGAGTCTCGCCTGGCTTCCGAGTAAGGCCTAGCTTAATTGCTAGCTTCTCAACGGTAAGCAGGATAGAAAAATACCTAAAACGAAACTGGCTTACTTCGTAGGCTAAGGCACTCCGGTGCCAGCGCCACAATGGGACCAGCAGCAACAACAGGGCGATCCAAAGTACATCAGCAAAACTTAAAAAATAGCCTGTTCCGGGAACCTCACCCAAAACTATGAAGAAATCCAATGCGCCGTCCATTTTGCCCTCTTTGTTAATTAAATAGTAAAACTAAGTTGCTATTTGCGCAATAATATTTTATATTGCTTATGGTTTTAAGTTGACATTCTGGCGATTGAGATCGATAATTTAGCTTGAAAGCGCTTAAAAAGGAAATAAAAATGCCAGGCGAGGAAGGACATCTTGTATCTACGGATCCGGTGCCAGATATCGAGGCCCGTGAGCCAGATCCTGTTTTTGAGCCCTTAGATTCTGAGCCTCTAGTACCCGAAGTAGAACCCGAACCTGTTAGCGTAGCAGGGAGTCCAACACAAATCCCAGTAACATATGGCCATGACCATACAGCTGCTGAAAATGGATTCTCAGATAGAACCGCTGATATAGTTGCCAGCCAAACGGAAAGTGATACAGAACAACCTGAAGCACCAGTAGCCCCACTAGCCCAAATCAACACCACACTGCCCAATGAACCGGCCGCGCCCCAAGCAGAGAAAGATACCGAAGATATCGACGTGCCGGCTGCGCTTGCCGCTGACGCCGATAAGATCGCCGCTGACATGGAATTAGAACACAGGCAGGAAGCAGGAGGGGAGCCTGAGAAAGCAGCTCCGGAGGATTTGTCCCAATCTGAACAGGCAAAAATCTTAGAATATATAGCCTCACTTCTTCGTGAACATAAAGTAAGCCCGGCTTACCGCAATGCGCATCTGGCCATTAGTGAAGATATATCAACGTCAGAGGGGCTGGTAGCTCTTGGTTTGAAAGCCCATAAAGCAGTACTAGCCTTTGACAGATTAAAGTTTGAGAACCCAAAAGTGGCGCTAGATACGCTGAAAGTAGCCACATCCTGTATTCAAGTCCTAGTTGACATTCAAAGCGGCGTCGCCAGCGATCCAGGCTACGAATTGCCCAAAGAACCTACGGTGCCACTCCAAATGGCGGCCTAGGTCTGGAAAAACCAAGCGAATTTCTGTATAATCACTCGACTACGTGAGTGATTTTATATCTGTTAAAGGGGCTCGTGAACACAACCTCAAGGACGTAAGTTTAGAAATTCCAAGAGGTACATTTACGGTCATTACCGGCTTATCGGGCTCGGGTAAATCGAGCTTAGCCTTTGATACGATTTACGCCGAAGGCCAGCGTCGTTATGTCGAATCTCTGAGCGCGTATGCCCGCCAGTTCCTGGGATTAATGGAAAAGCCGGATGTTGACCAGATTGATGGTCTGAGCCCGGCAATTTCTATCGACCAAAAATCTACTAGCCGGAACCCTAGAAGTACTGTGGCAACAGTGACTGAGGTTTATGATTATTTGCGCTTGCTATTCGCCCGAATAGGAACCCCGCACTGCCCAGTCTGTGGTAAGCCGGTCACTCGCCAAACCAATCAAGCTATCGTCGAAAAAGTCGCATCTCATGACAAAAAAGCTCGTCTGATGGTGCTGGCGCCAATTGTCGTGGCTCGAAAGGGAGCCTTTGAGCACGTCCCTGAGAAATACCAGCGGGCCGGCTTTGCGAGAGCTAGAGTAGACGGTGTGGTTTACGCGCTGGATGAATTTCCTGAGCTCGACAAGAAATATAAACACACAATTGAGATAGTCGTAGACCGGCTAGTAAATGACGAAGCAAGCCGCGGTCGCTTGGGCCAATCCATCGAGCAGGCTCTGAGTGTCGCTGATGGCCAGCTAGCCATCAATAATGCTGATTCTGGCAAAGACAGCATCTATAGCCTGAAATACGCTTGCCCAGACCACCCTGATGTCGTAATCCCTGAACTAGAACCCCGAACCTTCAGCTTCAATGCTCCTCACGGAGCCTGCCCGGTGTGCACTGGTTTGGGTAGCCGCTTGGAAGTTGATCCGGAGCTGGTTATTCCTAATGGCCGGCTAACTATTGCCGAAGGTGCCATCCGACCCTTCAACCGCTTTAATGCCGATGCCTGGTATATGAAAAAGATGCAGGCCGTAGCCGATCGCTTCCGCTTTAGTTTGCATACCCCGACTGGCGAGCTGACCAAAGATCAACTGGAGAAAATTCTATACGGCACACCGGGCGAAAGTTATCTGGTCAAACTTGGCGTGGGCCGGCATTTTAGAACGACCTACGAAGGGGTTATTCCAAATCTGGAGCGGCGCCATAAAGAAACAAGTAGCGACTTTATGCGGCGTGAAATTGAGAAGTTTATGCGCTCTCGTCCCTGTCATGCTTGCCAAGGCCGCCGGCTCAAGCCCGAAGTACTGGCGGTCACTGTTCATAGCCAATCAATTATGGACATCTCCGATTTTTCCATCGACGAAGCAGTTGAGTTCTTTAAAGGGCTAACCCTAACTCAAACCGAGTCCGTCATAGCCAAACAGATCCTTAAAGAAATCAATGCCCGGTTAAAATTCTTGCAGGACGTGGGGCTAAACTACCTAAACTTAAGTCGCAGCGCCGTGACATTATCCGGTGGTGAAGCTCAGCGGATACGCTTAGCCACCCAGATAGGATCCGGTTTGCAAGGTGTTCTTTATGTGTTGGATGAACCCAGCATTGGTTTGCACCAGCGCGATAATAAACGTTTGATTAACACCCTCCAGCGGCTAAAAGAACTTGGTAACACAGTATTAGTCGTCGAGCACGATGAAGAGACTATAAGAAGCGCCGATTTCGTGGTCGATATGGGCCCGGGTGCTGGGGCACATGGCGGTGAAGTGGTGGCGGTTGGCGCACCAGCCCAAATTCCCAAAGATAAAACCTCTGTGACTGGCGATTTCTTAAGCGGCCGCCGCTCGATAGCCGTGCCGGGTAAACGAAGAGCCGGTAATGGCAAGAATTTGGTTGTCAAAGGAGCTCGTCAACACAATCTAAAAAACATTGATGTCAAAATACCACTGGGCCAGTTAGTGGTGGTGTCAGGTGTCAGCGGTTCAGGAAAATCGAGCCTGATAAATGATGTTCTTGCCAATGAGTTGTCAGCCCGGCTGATGCGGGCTCATGTAGTCCCTGGCCGGCATGACGAGGTTGCCGGTATAGACCAGTTGGACAAAGTGATTATCATCGACCAATCGCCGATCGGCCGCACCCCCCGATCTAACCCAGCCACCTACACCGGTCTTTTCACACCAATCCGCGAACTTTTTGCCCAGATGCCCGAAGCTCGGGTACGCGGTTACGCCCCGGGACGATTTAGCTTCAATGTAAAGGGCGGGCGCTGTGAAAACTGTGCAGGTGACGGCGTCATCAAGATTGAGATGCACTTTTTGCCAGATGTTTATGTAGCCTGCGAAGTCTGCCACGGTAAACGCTATAACCCGGAAGCTCTGGAGATTCACTACAAAGGTAAGACAATTTCAGACATTCTGGAAATGACTACCGAAGAGGCCCTGGAATTCTTTGCCAACATTCCGTCGATTGCCCGCAAACTCCAAACATTGGTAGACGTAGGGCTAGGTTACATTACTTTGGGCCAGCCAGCCACAACTTTATCTGGCGGCGAAGCGCAGAGAGTTAAGTTAGCGACCGAGTTGTCGCGGCGGCCCACCGGCCGGACTCTTTACATTCTTGACGAACCAACCACCGGCCTGCATATGGCTGATGTACAGAAGCTTTTAGATGTTTTGCACGCCCTGGTTGATACAGGCAATTCCATGATCGTCATCGAACATAACCTTGATGTCATAAAATCGGCCGACCATATTATCGATATGGGCCCGGAGGGCGGGGAAGAAGGCGGATTAATTGTGGCGTCGGGCACGCCAGAAAAGGTAGCCAATGATAAAAAAAGCTACACCGGCCAATTCTTAAAGAAAATGCTCAACTAGGCTTACCCCTTTTTGCTAAATAGGTAATTGACCTCTTCAGACAATGCGGCTTTTAGTTCTTTACGCTTTTGCCGCGTGCTGCCAAATTTCCATAAAACACTGGCGGTGGTTATGACAATAGCAATTAGCAGTAGTGGCAGGATGATCTTATCTAGGTCTGGAAAACGGCTGCCCAGCCAGTAGCTGCCCAAGATCAACCCAGCCACCCAAACAACCGCGCCAGCAATGTTATAGAAACCGAATCGGGAAGAGCTCATCTGCCCAACCCCAGCCAAGATGGGAACCACGGTTCTAACAACAGCAACGAAGCGTGCCAAAATCACAGCTTTGCCGCCGTGTTTGGTAAAAAAGACCTGCGCCTGCCCGGTATACTCCTGCCTGAAGAGCACGCCACCCTTTCTGGTAAAAAATCTGGGCCCGGCTCTTTGTCCAATAATAAAACCTAGCTGATAGCCGGCGATCGCCGCAACGGTTACTACCGGTATTAGTATTTCCAGTGGCATCGTTCCTTGTGAGGCGAAGATGCCGGCAGCAATTAGTAAGGTATCACCAGGTAGAAAGAAGCCCAGCAACAAACCACTCTCGGCAAAAACAATCAGCGCTATAGCTAAAATACCGCCGCTTGCCACAATCGTTTCAACACTCCAGGGCATAGGTAGCATTTTATAGCAAGTTTCACCATCTGTCGCTTATCTGGTATAATAGCGCTCTAAAGGAAGGTATTTTTAGGCGTTTATGACGGATTTGGATAAACCCGTTAAGCTATCGGAGCGCACCGTGGTACGAAAGAAGCTAAGTACTCTGCGGGCTGATGGTATGGTTCCGGCGGTAATTCATAATCACGGGGCGGAGTCTGTTCATGTCATGGCCCCGGAACTGGAACTAGTCCGTATCTACCGCGAGGCCGGTAAACACCACCCGCTGAACCTGGAAGTTGGCTCTGAAAAGTACCTAGCGCTAATTAAAGACGCTCACTTCAACCCGGTGAAGCGGCGCTTGCAACACGTGGTTTTTCAAGCTATCCGAAAAGACGAGAAGGTTGAGGCTGAAGTACCGATACATATTGAGGGTGAAATTCCGGCTGAAAAGATCGGCCTGATGATTCTGCGCCAACTCGACCACGTTGAAGTGGAAGCCCTGCCAGCTAATTTACCTGATGAGCTTACCGTCGACGGAGCCAAACTAGCCGAGTTGCACGACAAGATAACAGTGGCCGACCTGAAGGTTCCAGAAGGGGTTGAAGTGCTCACAGAGGCTGAACACCCCATTGCCATGGTTGTTGAAACCAAAGCCCAAATGGCTGAGGAAGAGGAAGTGCCCGAGGGTGAAGTGGCTGAAGGCGAAGAGGGCGAAGAAACCGCCGAAGGCGAGGAAGCTCAGGTTGGTGAAGCCCAGCAGGGCCGTGGTGGCCAAGAACCGAGCGAAAAAGAAAAATAGCTATGGCTCGCCCAGAAGAACCAGACTTCGACCGGGTGGCGGAACAATTTATCGAAGGCTACGCTACGCAGGTTAATGGATATGTTAGGTATCAAGTAGTTCGAGCAAACCTGGCGGCTAAAATCAGTGCACTTGCACCTAATGCCCGCGGTGGTCCGAGACGAATCATTGATATCGGAGCGGGCGATGGCACCGACTCGAGATGGCTAGCCGGGATGGGCCATGGTGTTGTGGCGGTTGACCCTTCATCGAAGATGGTCGAAGCGGCAAAAAAACACAGAACTCCCGAGCTTGAAGATATTTTACAGGGCGATGCAACTACAGCGCTTGGCAAGTATGGCGAAGGCTCTTTTGACGGTGTCTTGTCACACGGAGTTATGCCTTACATGGCCGATCCCGGTCAACATGTTCACGAACTTTCCCAGTTAGTAGGCGGGGCTGGGTTTATTTCTCTGCTGACAAAGGGTTTCAATGGCACTCTGTTGCGATATGCCAATGAGCGAAAATTTGATGGCATGAGGGACTACATTAAAACCGGGCGTTATATCGTTAATCGACTTGGTGAAGATGCCACTGCTTATAGACCCGAGCAAGTGGAGCGCTTTCTTTCTAATGAGGGTTTTAGGCTTCTTGGCTGGTTTGGTGTTAATATCATCAGCGATTCATTGGAAGAGAAAGCCGATCAAACTGCTCAAGAGGATCTAGACTTACTGGTCGAACAAGAGCTCGCACTGTCTAGAGACCCGAACAGCAGGGGTATGGGTCAATTGCTGCATTTTGTGGGCTTTAAACTACACAGCTAAAAATTACTTAACAAGTCAAGCAATTATGAATCATGCTCTCAAGAGTAAGTTAGCCAAACTGCCTAAGTCACCGGGGCTGTATTTTTATAAGGATAAGTCGGGCGAGATTATCTATATTGGCAAGGCCGCTAATTTGCGGAATCGGGTGCGCCAGTATTTCCAAAAAAGCCGGGTACGTGACCCCAAAACCGACGCACTGGTAGCCGAAATTAGCAGTTTGGAGCTACGGGAACTGGATTCAGAAGCCGACGCGCTATTTTTGGAGGCTGAACTAGTTAGGCGCTACCAACCTCGCTACAACATTATGCTGCGCGACGACAAGTCCTTACTGTATGTTCGGATTGACTATAAAAGCGATTACCCAACGGTTACCACGCTACGCCGACCGCTTGATGATGGGGCAAGGTATTTTGGACCGTACCTCAATGGCTACGCCGTTAAAAAAGCCTTGCGGTATCTACGCCGGGCGTTTCCATACGCCACTAGTACATCAAAAACGGGTAAAAGAGTTAACCTGCATTACCACATAGGCATGGACCCAGGTTTGGAGGAAGGCCGGACCTCTCTAGCTGATTACCGGGCAAATTTGCGTAAGCTAATGCGTTATCTGCGAGGTGAGCGCGCCGAGCTGGTCCGAATGATCGAAAAAGACATGAAAAAGTGCGCGGCTAGCCAAGATTTCGAGGCAGCTGCACGGGCTCGCAACCAACTGCACGCGCTTCGTCAGCTAGGACAGCAAATCTTGTTTGGCGACAAAGAGAACCTAGACTTGACGCTAGATGAGGCATTAACCGGCCTATCGGACTTACTGGGCCTGAGTGCGCCGCCACGCCGCATCGAAGCCTACGATATATCTCACTTCGCCGGCCGCGATACCGTGGCCAGCATGGTTGTCTTTACGAATGGGGTTCCCGATAAAACGGCCTATCGAAAATTTAAGATGAGCTCGAATCGTAACGACGACTTTGCGAATATGAGGGAGACATTGACCCGTAGGCTGTCTGAACGCAATCTCGCCAAGTGGCCGCTTCCAGAACTTGCAGTTATTGATGGCGGCAAAGGGCAACTCTCAGCTGCGCTTTCGGCGCGGGATACTGCCGGACAGCTACATGTCCCAATGATTGGACTAGCCAAACGCTTCGAAGAGCTGATAATTGACTCGAAGACCAGCCTGCCAGATGGTAGTGGTGAAAATCTGGCTAAGCGAGCGGCAAGGGCAGGTAGCCATGCGCTTCAATCAGAGCAATACATAGTTGTTAATCTTCCGGCAAACTCGCCATCGATCATGTTACTGCAAAGGATCCGAGATGAATCACACCGCTTCGCTGTTAGCTACCATGAAAGTTTATCTCGGACTCGCCAGACCGCAAGCATTTTGGATAGTATCCCTGGAATTGGGCCAGAGACCAGAAAAAAGTTGATACGGCATTTTGGATCAACTCGGCAGATCATACAAGCTTCTCCGGAGGAGTTGGCTGAGATCTTGGGCAAAAAGCAAGGATTGCAAATTCATCAGTATTTGAAGGATTCTGTCTCAGCATCTTAGGCAGCTCAGGAATGCTATAATTGCGGTTGATGCCAAAGCTACTAGTCAGTTTTTTGCTTCGATGGGGGATCTCGATAGTTGGCTTGTGGGTCGCACAGGGCATTTTGGGTGACGATCGGTTTGACATTGCCGGTGATCCTGAAGCTGTTGTCGCCGGCTTCTTGCTGGCGCTGGTCAATATGTTCCTAAAACCATTTATAGTATTTCTTTCACTGCCGGCAATACTAATCACCTTGGGTCTTTTTATGCTGGTGGTCAACGGCTTGACCATCTTAATAGTCAGCTGGATTTATGAACCTCTCTATGTTGCAAATCTTTGGGTGGCCATCCTTGCCGGTATTATCTTGGCGCTGGTAAACTTCTTGGTGTCATTAATAGTCAAAGACCTATCTAAGGGCAAGGAAAAAGTATGAGCATCTGGAACTATATAACAATTGCAACAGCGATACTGGTGACGGTGCTGATACTTCTTCAAACCCGTGGCGCCAGCTTAGGAGCGGGGCTAGGTGGAGCAGGTGAGATCAATACCATAAGGCGAGGCTCCGATAAGAGCTTGCACCAGCTGACTATAATCCTAGTTTTTATTTTTTCAACCAGCATCATTATCGGCATTGTAGCCCAGTAGGGCCGGAAAAGATTGGCAAGATAACCGGTGGCTAAACTAATACCTAGCGATACGTCCCAAAAGAAGTTCAAAAAAGCTGTCAAACGCCAGCAAAAGGGCGCGAAGGACCTAACCAATCAGGCTGACCAGCAGGTTGAAAAACTTCTGATCCGCCGTTTTGATCGATTGATTTCAGTCCGGCGATTTATTATCTTATGGGTCTCGCTTTTTTTGCTTCTTTTTCTGGCTACGGTTGTCCAAATCCGAGCTCTTTCACCGTACTATCAATCACTCCAGCCGGCGCCCGGTGGTCTTTATAGCGAGGGCCTGGTTGGAACGTTTACTAATGCCAATCCCCTTTATGCCAACAGTACAGCCGATAGCGCAGTTAGCCGCTTGGTTTTCTCGGGACTTCTTAAATACGACAACACCAACAACCTAACAGGAGACTTAGCTGAGGACTGGCAGGTGTCGCCGAATGGCAAGACCTATACAGTCAATCTTCGAAAAGGCGTAGCCTGGCACGATGGACGGCCTTTTACCGCCGATGACGTTGTTTTCACCTATCAGACCATTGCTGATGTCCAAGCTCAGTCTTATCTATACACCAGCTGGCAGGGTACGGTGGTCACCAAGTTTGATAACGACACGGTTGTTTTTGACTTGCCTAGCCAGTTGTCAGCATTTCCCCACGCCTTGACCAACGGCATCGTGCCTAAACACTTACTGTCCGGTATCCCACCGGAACAGCTTAGGAGTGCCCAGTTTAACACTTCGCCGGTAGGGACAGGACCCTTTGTCTGGAAGTTTGTAGAAGTCAGCGGTGTAACCAGTGCTGAGCGTCAGCAGTTAATTAGCCTATCGGCTTATGAGCAGTATCACAGCGGACAGCCCAAGCTGGACGGCTTTTCGGTTGTTACCTTTAGCGACGATAACCACATGCTCCAAGCGTTTGATGAGAAGAGGATAAACGCCATGAGCGGCTTAGAGTCGGTACCCGATGAGCTGGTTGGTAAAGCCGAGATAGAAGCCTACGCTACACCGCTAACTGCCGCTGTTATGACGTTTTTTAATACCTCGCGGCCAATTCTATCCGATGTAAATGTCCGCAAGGCCTTGATTGCCGGTACAGATCGTAGCTTGATGGTCCGGCTGGCCCACTACCCTAATAATCTGCTTCACGGGCCTCTGCTGCCTGGACAGATCGGCTATAGCCCAGCCATCGCCCAGATGACTTACAACCCCGACGAGGCTAACCGACTGCTTGACCAAGCCGGGTGGTTAAGAGGTGCTGGTGGCCAACGCTTTAAAGATGGCCAACCATTTGTTATCTCACTAAGCACCCAAAATACGCCCAAATACACTCTTACAGCTCAGATACTTCAGCGCGAATGGGAAAAGCTGGGAATTAGAGCCGATGTCCGCTACTACTCTGTAGATGAGCTGCAGCGTGATATTATCGCTGGTCACAGCTACGATAGCTTGCTCTATGGAATAAGCATCGGTGCTGATCCTGATATCTTCGCCTTCTGGCACAGCAGCCAGGCACCAATCAGTTCCCAGGGCCGACTAAATCTTAGCGAGTACAAGTCAACGCCTGCCGACCAGGCACTGGAAGCTGGACGAACCCGTGTGGAATCCGATTTACGAGCTACCAAATACCAATCGTTTCTACAAACCTGGGTGGCGGACGCTCCAGCTATGGCTCTTTATCAACCGAACTTTATCTACATTAGCCACAGCCCCGTTTTCGGGTACCAACGAAAGAGCGCTAACACCAGTGCCGATCGCTTCTATAATGTTTATAACTGGATGGTTCGCCAGGAGCGCCAAGATCTAATATAAATTTGGTGGGCGAAAGAGGACTTGCATGTTCTGCGCCCGGCCAAAATGCCAGCATTGGCCAAGGCGGCCAAGCAAGGAAAACATAAGCGTCCACTGGACGCTTATGCCTACCGGTCCAAGCCCTCTACTCAACAAACGAATTTAAAAAGCCCATCCAATGGATGGGCTTTTTAAATCCATGGTGGGCGAAAGAGGACTTGAACCTCCACGAGATTGCTCTCACTACGTCCTGAACGTAGCGCGTCTACCAATTCCGCCATTCGCCCGCGTTTACATCTGTTATTTTACTTCAGCTGTGTGCCGCATCGCAAGGTGAACATGGTATCATATCTCCTAGCTAAAGCAGTTTGGGGTAAAACTATCCGGTGAGCAAAGTTGCGCACTACTTACAAGAGCATTTACTAGGTGAGGTCACGTCAAGTCCGGAAGTGCGGCGCCACTTCGCCCACGACGCTAGTATTTTACGGATGGCGCCAGCCATCGTCGCTTACCCCAGAAACGAAAACGACGTTCGTAAAACCGCTCGCTTTGCTTGGCAACTAGCTCAGCGCGGCAAGCCAATATCTATTACCGCCCGTGGCGGTGGCAGTGATACCTCAGGAGCGGCCATTGGTAACGGTATCATGTTGGTTTTTACAGCCCACATGAGTAAGATATTGGCGCTTGACCCGGCTAAAGCTTTCATTGTCGTGGAGCCGGGAGCTACCTACGACAAGATTGAGCAGACACTCTATACCCACGGACTATTTTTACCCCCTTATCCAGCCTCTCAGCATTACGCCACTATCGGTGGGGGTCTAGCCAACAATGCCATTGGTGAAAAGTCCGTGAAATATGGTCCCACCAGTGCCTATGTGGAGCAGCTAAGGGTAGTGCTGGCCAACGGCGAGATTATAGAGACCTCACCGCTTAGCAAACGCGAACTTAACCGTAAGCTTGGCTTGTCAAGCCTGGAAGGTGAAATATACCGCCGATTGGATGCCTTAATCGAGGAGAATGAGGAGTTAATTAAGGGAACCAAGGAACGGCTGCGAATGGCTCACAACCGGGTTGGCTATAACGTCTTTGATGTTAAAGGTTCGGCTGGGTTTGATCTGACACCCCTAATTGTCGGCTCACAAGGAACACTGGGAATCATCACCGAAGCAATCCTAGAAATTGTGCCGCACAACCCCAAAGCCAAAACGGCACTGATCAGCCTAAATAGCTTAGATGATCTTAATGAGGCTATACCGAAAATCATGGAGCTTAAGCCCAGTATTTTAGATATGGTCAACAAGACAGCCATAGTCCAGGTGGCCAGGGTGAGCCCCAATCAGCTAGTTGGCGCAATTTCCGAACCTAAAGCAGCAATACATCTGTTCGTGGAATTCGACGATATCAAAGAAGGGACCACTAGCAAGAGTATGAAAAGATTGGGCAAGTCCCTTGGTAAAACAACCTCTTCTATAAAGGTGGCAAGTAGCCCCGAGGAACAAGAGGCTATTTGGAAGCTTCGCCAATCCGTCGGGACCATCCTGACCCAACCCTATGGACAGAGCAAGGCCGTACCAGTAGCCGAGGACGTTAGTGTCCCAACCGGCAAGCTAGCGGAGTTCTTGCATGAAGCCGAAGCTATTTATGGGAGCAATGGCCTGGCTGCGGCCGCTTGGGGTCACGCCGGAATCGGAGTTGTACGGATGCAGCCGATCTTGGATCTTGGTAATCTTGGTGACCGCCAAAAACTCTTTCGCTTAAGTGAATCTATGTACGAGTCGGCCATTAGGATGGGAGGCAGTTTATCGGGAGCTGCCGGTGATGGGCGAATTAGAGCTCCATATATGGGGTGGCAGTATGAACCACGCCTTCATAGTGTCATGCTTCAGATCAAGAAGATCTTTGACCCAATGCAGATATTGAACCCGGGTGTTAAGACCGCTAGCCTTGACGACATAAAAACGTTGATGCGGGGCGATTACAACTTGGGCCATCACCACCAACACCTGCCCCGAAGCTAATGGTGGGCGAGGTGGGATTCGAACCCACAACCGCTTTCGCGGCGCGGATTTTAAGTCCGCTGTGTAAACCATTCCACCACTCGCCCTCGTCGCAGTTGACGCTGCTATCTGGTTTTGGCTAGTGCCAAAAACTTCGATCTGCAGCTATACTGCTCCTCTCAATTTTGCAAAGCTCTGCTTTGCACGATTTTGCAAAATTGGATTCCCGAACTGACTATTGGGGTCCCCGCAAAAAGCGAACGCTAGTGGTTTTTGTGGGGAGTTTATCTTGGAGGCGCGTACCGGACTTGCACCGGCCTACAGGGTTTTGCAGACCCTCGCCTAACTTCTCGGCCAACGCGCCATGGAGCTAATTCTAACAGAGTAAAACAGTTAAAAATAGCCGACAAAAGCCGACTATGGTGAGGTGTGGTGCCTGGGTAAAAGCTTACACCTTATCAGTGACGAGATAGTTCGCTGGAGAGATGTTTTGGCGGTTCCCTATCAAGAATACCTATACCTCTATCCTTCAACTGCTACTTCAAACCCTCCATATGACATTCTTTTCATATCAAAGGGCATTGCCGGGAAATCTTTTTGGTCTTTATACTTTTCATTCATTTCGCCCATTACCTTTTCGTTTACTTCATCTCGGTGTTGTTTCGAGCTAAAAACGATAAAAGAAAACCATACGTTTTCATCACTTTTTGCACCCGCCATTTCAGCAAAAGCTCGTGCTTTTTCCTCGCCCATTTCCTGTTGTTTGAGATCATCGCCTCTACATTCAAAATACTCAAGCGCACCATGCTTCATCCAACTATCTCGCCCTTCTTCCGCCATTTTCTTATAATCAGCTTCTTTGTCTTTAGGAACTACAAGCACAAATCCATCAACATATTTCGCCATTACATCTACCTCTTTTCGTTAATTATGATGGTGCAGGATAGTTGACGTATTGCAAACATCAGCTATCGCCGCTACAGAAGATTATAAACTGAAACACTTAGCCGAACAATTCAGACATGCTGATAGGCAGCAATGCCTATTTTTTATGCAGCTTTTCTTTTGCCAGATAGTTTGCATACTACCCAAACCAAACCTAGCCCCAGTACAAGCAAGCAGCTTGCTGTCAAGGCAATTGCTCCATACCCTTTGGTAGCAGGATTAAGAAACGGGTACGGATACCAACCAGTCATTGCTCCTCTTGTTAGACTATATGCTAAATACACAATCGGGAACAGTAGCCAATATAAGGATTGCTTGAGCCTCAGCTTACGTTTTGGCGGGTCAAGCAAAAAGTCAATCAGCATTACTGCTGGCATTATGTAATGCAAAACTGTGTTATCCCAAGCCACTGCGGTCAGTGCCACGTCTTCCAAACCCGCCAACAGGAACGAAAAGCCAATACCCACGATAAGAATATAAACCGTCACTGCCCCTCGTAAGTTATCCAGCTTGCTATTTTTGTTTGCTGCAACAGCGATAGCACTCAGTAGCAAGGTTACAAATACTAAGATATTGCTTTCAATTGTAAAGTAGCTAAAGAAGTTAGCGGGGTTGAACCGACCACGCTCAACAATCGTTGCAATCTCGGTAACGATGGCACTAAAGCCAAGTAATCCAAAGAGCAGTTTATAGCCGATGAGTAGGTTTTTGTTTTTTAGTAACATAAGCCAATTATAGCAATCGGGAAGATACGGTATTAGAAGTGTCTGATTTTATGCCGAACGTGTAGGGGGATTACACAGTCATTTCACGACAATATTACAACTGAGCTAAAGCGCCGCGTGGTGCAACATAGTTGGCCCTACTCCGCTCATTCAAGCTACGAAGGGCAGGCGCATTTCACTTGTCCTCCGAAGCTTTACGCGAAGGAGGAAACATCAGCTATCGCCGCTACAGATGATTATAAGATGAAACGCCTTGCCGAACAATTCAGACATGCTGATAGGCAGCAATGCCTATTTTTTTATGCCAATTTAGAGCCAATGTTTAGTGGCTATGACCAGGATGGTAATGAACGCGGCGTAATAACTGTGCGTTGATAGCCACAATCACAGTTGATAACGACATTAGGACAGCTCCAACAGCTGGCGATAAGATTATACCCGAACCGTAAAGTACACCTGCTGCTAGTGGAATAGCTAGTACGTTGTAGCCAGTAGCCCACGATAGGTTCTGAACCATCTTACGGTAGGTCGCTTTGGACAAGTGAATAACTCGTATCACATCTCGTGGGTCGCTCTTGACTAAGATAATATCAGCAGATTTGATTGCCACATCCGTGCCAGCTCCAATAGCCATACCAATATCAGCAGTTGTTAAAGCAGGTGCGTCGTTTATACCATCGCCCACAAAAGCTACTTTACTGCCACTTTTTTGCAGTTCCTTAACTTTAGCGGCTTTATCCTCTGGACGTACCTCTGCAAAATACTCGTCTAAACCTAGCTGCTTTGCAACATAAGAGGCTACCTCTTGGCTATCGCCAGTAACCATAGCGGTCTTTACGCCCTCGGCTTTGAGTGCGGCAATGGTCTGTTTTGACTGCTCACGGATAACGTCAGCTAGAGAGATTGCACCGATAACTTGCTTACCCTCTTTAATCAGATACACTTCGGTTTTACCTTCTTTAGCAGCTTGTTTAGTTTTCAGTTCAATTTCTTTTGGCACGGTTAGCTTATGCTCAGTGATATAGCGATAACTGGCAGCGATAAAGTTATCGCGAGAGTGCAGCTTGCCCTTTACACCTAAGCCAGGCAAAGCAGCAAAATCTTCAACCTTATCTAAATGAACGTGCTTTTTCCGTGCTTCGTTGACGATACCCTTACCAACGATATGCTCACTGTTTTGTTCAAGGCTGGCTGTAAGATGCAAAATATCTTCCTCGGTATAGCCTTTTGCTGTCCAAATATTTGTTACCCCGTGCTCGCCTTTGGTCAGCGTACCCGTTTTATCAAAGAGTACCCAGTCTAGCTTGCGAGCTGCTTCAAGTGCTAAACGCTTGCGGACAAGCAAACCACTTCGTGCAGAAATGGCAGTGGATATAGATACTACCAAAGGTATTGCCAAGCCTAATGCGTGTGGACAGGCAATAATCAAAACCGTAACTGAGCGTTCCAGGGCGAATGCCGCATCCTTGGCGATAAGCCAGTAGACGAACGTAAGTATGCCCGTAAGTATGGCAACTAAAGTTAGAGCAAAGGCAGCTTTGTCAGCCAGTACCTGCACATTAGACTTGGAACTTTGAGCCTCGGCTACAAGCCGCATAATGCCAGCCAATGCTGTATCGTCGCCGAGTTTCGTAACTTTAACCGTCAAAGAACCATCTTGGTTAATCGTGCCAGCCACAACTTCATCATTTACCGACCTGCTTGTTGGCCTACTTTCGCCCGTAATGGCAGCTTCGTTTACTGATGAACTACCATTAGTGATAATACCGTCCACAGGTATGCTTGAGCCTGGACGTATCAAAACTAGGTCGCCGACTTTTAGCTCGCCTACTAGCACTTGCTTTGGCTTGCCGTTGACTAGCTTTTCGGCTTTATCGGGCAGGAGTTGAGATATTGCATCAAGGGCATTTTCGGCTTTGGCAATAGATGCCATTTCCAGCCAATGGCCGAGTAGCATAATTGTGACCAAAGTCGCCAACTCCCAAAAGAAACCATCCCCCTCCAGCCAAAACAGGGTCGCCACGCTATACACATAAGCCGTGATAATTGCCAGGCTGATTAACGTCATCATACCTGGCAATTTGGCTTTTAGTTCGCCCCACGCACTCCTAATAAACACCATGCCGCCATAAAAGAATATGACCGTGCTGAGCACGAATGGCACATACTCCGAGCCAGGAAATGTCGGCGGCGTAAAGTTCAGCCAGTGCTGTATCATCTCGCTGTATGCGAGTACGGGTATGGTCAAAAGCAGTGACAGCCAAAACTTATCTCGGAACATATTAACTGAGTGACCAGCGTGTTTATCGTGCTGGTGTACGGTTTCTTTTGTGCCGATTAGGCCCATCTTGCATTTTGGACATACACCCGACTTTTCGCTTACTACTTCGGGGTGCATTGGGCAAGTATATTTGGACACGCTATTTTTTCCTTCCGCTTAATTTATGTAGTCCTTTCATATCTCGCATAAAACTGCCGCTGCTGTGCCTCAAGGCCCACAAAAGTTTGAGTTTGACTAAGATAACGACAAGCACCACACCAATAAAAAGATATGAGAACGGATTGTTAAAAGACAATGAACTAAAGCCGTTATGAAAGAGTGATTTTGCCCCAGTTACGTGCATTAAAACAATTCCTGCCACTACAACAGCAAGACCAATAAGTAGTAAGCGATTTGCCCAAGTTCTTTGCTTTTCATTAACAATTTCATTTAGGTTAAATCCAGTAAACTCTTCGGCTTGTACTTGCTCATCGGCTACGCCCGCGTCTTTAAGTATTGTTTTCATCGAACTAACCATTTCAGGCAATCCCGACACGTAATAAATTGGACTTTGCAGGTTACTTATCTGCTTATCAAGCATCGCTTTATTTATATGGTCTGTTTCGCCTTTCCAGGTTTTAGCTACTTTTTCAGGCTCGGTCATTGTCGCAACCAGCTTGAAGTTAAGATTTCGTCTTGCCAGGTTTTGCAGCTCGCTTAGATAAGGTGCATCTTCGGGTCGCCGATTGGAGTAGAAAAGATATAGTTTGTGCGGCAGTTTTCTTTCGGTTGCGTCTTTAATCATTGAGTAGGCGGGAACAATACCGATACCGCCGACAATATATACCGCTGGCTTCGTCGCATCTTCGTGCAGGGCAAATGCCCCGTGTGGTAAATCTAGCAGTATTTGGATTAACGCCTTACTGCCAGTTTGCATATTCTTAAGCACCCGCTTAAAAGCCGTATCCCTCATACGCATAGCAATAACTATGTCTTTGTCTTGCGGCGTGCTGGCAAGCGAGAAAAAGCGGCTGTCGCCTTCGGCGTCAGTTTCAGGCGGGCCAAGTAGCGTCATACGGATATGTTGCCCAGCCTTAAACTTAAACTCTTTTGGCTTTTCAAAGATAAATGCCATTGTTCCTTCGGCTATCTGCTTTTTACCTTTCAGAGCCACTTCAAATGATGCCTTTTTCATTGCAGGCATTTTGTGTTCACTACCAGCGGAGCCACCGTGCATTTGCATCATTTTTTCGTGCATAGGCTGGTTCATTTTAGTGTCCGCCGTGGCCCGTAGATATAACCTTAACTTGCTGCTGGTTCGGGGCTTTTACTGACATTACCAAGATAGTAGTCAATTAAGGTTTGCTGACTAAAGCTATCAATCTCAAGTATTCTATTCCAAGAAGCCAAGACGATAAGTTTTTGTTGGTTGGCTCGCGGCATCACAATAGCCTTGTTGGGCATAAAGGATGATACGGCATAGGGCTTTGCGAATAAGCTCTTTAACTTTTCAACTGTAGCAGGGTCAAGATCTGGGCGGTAGCTGATAATTACGCCGCCGTGTTCCATATTATGTATGACACTTTCATCGGGTAGCTCTTGTTCAGATACTCCCCACGGTGCAGGATTAGCATGCGGGCCAGAAGTAGGGATTTTGGCTTTATATGTTTGTTTTTGCCCTGGCGCAACGTGCTGTCTGCCTTCGTCGGCTTGGTCAACACCCAGTCTCGGCTTATCAGGCTGTTTATTACCAAAGGCGAGGAAGCCCACAAACCCCACTATCAGTAAAGTTATAATTCCAACAAATACTTTATTGCTCATATCCTACTCCTTATATTTTAATGTCCGCTATGGTCCATGCCAGGCATAGATTGCATATTTCCGCTACTTGGCATTTGCATTACAGTTAGCGTGTAATCGGTTGTGTTAACTTGGTTATCAGCCTGGGTTTGCAGGTATAGCTTATATTGTCCAGCGCCAAGGAACTTAACGCCAAATACAATTACGCCGCCTTGTGTGTTAACATCAACCGTCTGTGGGTGGGCGTGAATAAACTCCAGATTTGGGCCAAGCACCACCATATGGCCTAACGCACCAAGATAGGTTTGCAGGTTTTTATAAGGTTGCCCATTTTTATTGATTGAAATAGCAATGTTGCTGTCTTGCCCTGCGTAAAAGCTGGTATCAGCTACGCCCGGGCTGCCATCAGGCGGCGGGAAGAAAATGCTCGTCTCAAAACCGTTTACATCACTCGCTAACTTGTCATCGCCAAGTGCCTGTGGCGTGTATTTACTGGTATCGCCTACCTGAACATCCTGGTAGGGCGTAACAGCCATTTTCATACCCATTTCGTCCCTTTGAGCATTAGAGGGCGTGAAGTCGGCATATACACGATAGTCGCCGTCCGCCGGGAAAGTAAAAGGCTCGATCATAAACATTCCGGCCGAAACATCTAATGTGGGGTGGACGTGCTGGAAGTTAGTGCGGTCCTTGCGAACTATGATTAAGTGCATCTTCTTTTCGTGAACAACGTCGAAGTCTTTTAGCACTTTGCCATCTTGGTCCTCTATGGCATAGTGCAGCATTGTAGGCTTGGCTGCCATATAGCTTTTGCCCGACATAAGGTTAAGACTGTAAGTGGGCTGGCTTTGCGAGGATTGATTGTGTCCAACGCCTCTTGAGCTGATGTGATAAATTAAGCCGCCCAAAACTACGATGATGGCAACTAAAATCAGTAACTTTTTACGCATAAAACTCCTACTTGCTTCTTATGTTATTAAGTTCATAAAGGCTTAGTAGCTCGGCAAGTGCCTTTTCGTGTTCCTTTTCGTCAGTAGTGCCAAGCATTTCAGTAACGTGCGTCCGCAAATGGTT